>Ga0164304_10000009_pt1 | contig 232140 bp, 212 predicted proteins | sample Whisoiple_217_MG_FD_110216 | JGI IMG/M metagenome (GOLD analysis project Ga0164304, IMG submission 110216) | Soil microbial communities amended with pyrogenic organic matter from upstate New York, USA - Whitman soil sample_217_MG | ecosystem: Environmental > Terrestrial > Soil > Agricultural...
ACGAAGGAGTGCACCAGGTACTTATTTTCCGGGTCCTGGGGGTGGTCGATGCGGAAGGTGCCCGCCGACTTACTCAGCGTGCCGTTCACGTGCACGTTGCCCTGGAAGTAGCCTGCATAGTTGGTCGTGGCCCCGCCGGCAACGGAATAAATGCCGTAGGAAAGAGCAGTACCGGTATTAGCAAGGGCATTGGAGTAGATGCCAACCCGCGTGCCTGCCGTGCCGCTCACGTGGGCGTACACGCCATAGGCTGTGCCAGTGGTGGCGCCTCCCCAGCAATCAGCCCATAAACCCATATATCCACCCGATAGATAGGCTCCGTAGCCGTAACCATCGTTGTTGCGCGATACACCGTACAGAGCGTAGCTGCTGCTGTTGCCCACCGACGTGTTAACGGCATAGATGGTCCGGTTGAAAGTGGTAGGGTCAACGATATGCAGCCGGTAGGTGGGGTTGTTGAGCCCGATGCCTACGTTTACCGCATCGGTGCCGGTGCCGCCCAGTATAAGGGCATTGTCGGCGTTTACCTTGGCATTGTAGCCGATGGCCGTGGCATTAGTGTGCTGCCCCCAGTTGGGGAAGTCGGCCCCATTTCCCAAAAAGGTATTGCCTGTGCCAGTGGTTACATAGGTGCCGGCGAAGCTGCCAACGGCGGTGTTGCCATCGGCGGAGGCACCATTTACGGAGCTGAGGGCAGCCCGGCCCACGGCCGTAATGTCACTGGCATCCTGGTTGGATGCTCCGGCCAGGCCGCCAATTAGAGTGTTGCTGCTGGCGCTGGTAAGAAATTTACCGGTGTTATAGCCCACGCTGGTATTGTAGGCGCCACTTACCGCTTCGCCGCCCAGGGTGGTGGTGCCGGTAAAGAAGTTGGTAGTTGAGGCCGAGCCGTAGAACAGGGCCGGGGTGTTGGTCAGGTATAGCCGACTGCCGTTGATGTTGCCGCTTACATCAAGCTGGTGGTTGGGAAACACATTGCCGATGCCTACCCGGCCGTCGGCTTCGATGCGGATTCGCTCGGTGTTGCTGGTAAACAAGCGCAGGTCCGACAGGAAGGTGGTGCCATCGCCGCGGTAGTAGCCGTCCATGCCGGAAAGGCGGAAAAAGTTTTCGTTGCCGTTGATAAGGCCGCTGAAGCCAAAGGTGCCCATTACATCGCCGGTTTGCAGGCCCTGCGGCGCCGTGCGGGTGCCGCGGTAGCGTCGGATGCCGATGGCCGGATTGGCCGTGGCGCTATAGGAGCGCAGCAGCACGTCGTCGGTGCTGCCCCCGCCCAGGTTGTCGCTGACGATGTCGAGCCGGGTGCCGGGCGTAGCAGTGCCAATACCCAGGTAGCCCGACTGACTGAGCATCATCAGCACGCTGCCAATACTGGAATCGAGGTTGTAAGTGGCCCACTGAAAGTTTCGGCCACCCATAGCGGGCACGCCAAAGGACAGGTTATAGGGTTCCATGAACAGGCCCCAGCGGCCCAGACCGCTGTAGTTGCCGGAAGTAAAAGGGTCCCAGCCCCGGGTGATGAGCGGGCGGTCTTGGGCATCAAGCACTACGCCCTGGTTGGTGGTAGCCGCAATGGTGCCGTTTACATGCAGCGGGTACTGCGGGCTGGTGAAGCCGATACCCACGCGCCCGTTTTCATCGATGCGCATGCGGTAGGTGTTGCTCGTCTTGAAGTAGAGGTCCGACAAGAAGTTGGTGCCGTCGCCGCGGTAGAAGCTGCTGATGCTGCTGTTAGTGAAATACATGCCTGCGGTGGTGTTGCCCGCAAAGCCAATGTCGCCGAGGTAGTCGCCGTTGGCCACGGCGCCGGGGGTGGCGCGGCTGCCGCTGTAGCGCTGCAGCGCAATGCCCGGCCCGGCCGCTGCGCCGTAGGAGCGAATCACGATGTCGTCGGCCCCGCCGGAGCCACCGCCGTCATTCACAATTTCGAGGCGGGAGTCGTTGGCGCCGGCCCCGCCGACGGTCAGGAAGCCATTGCCTTTGAGGCGCATGAGCTCGGTGCCGTCCCCGTTTTTGCCGCCGGCCCAAAATACGTGGTTGGATAAAGTGCCATCCACGTGGTAGTTGAGTTGGGAGCTGCTGATGCCAAAGCCATAATGATTAGTGGTGCTCCCGCCATCCCAGAGCGTAATCTTGGGCTCGACAAGTGTCGGGGTAAGACTGAGGCGGGTGCGGGTGCTGGTGCTGCCGATGGCCACCGTGCCCGGGCCATAGGGCCGGTAGGCATGAATGCCGTTGCGGTACCAGGCCGGGTCGTTCCATTGCGCGGTGCCGTCTCCCTGCATAGTCAGGACCTGGCCCGTGGCGCCGGCGCTGGGAGGCAGGCTGTAGCTACTGCCGGACTGCGAGAAGCGCACAACGTTGCGGACGGCGAAGAGCGTACCCGTCGCCGTGGCGCAGCCAGTGGCATATAATACCTGGTTGCTGTTGTCGCTGAAAGAATAGGCGTAATCGTCGCCATTGCTGGGCGCAGAATAGCAGGTTTGCAGCACCAGGTTGCTGGTGCCATCCCAGGAGAATGCGCCCGGGGTACAGGGAAAAGTATTGTCGCCCAGGGTGGTGCTGAGGTTACCGGTATACACCTGGGTGAGGCCCGCAGTGAACGTAGTAGTCGTAGCGGCGGCGCTGGTATGCCCCAGGCTAATGGTGAAAGCAGTGAAAGGTGTGCTGGAGTTTTTAGTGAGTACAAAGTAGATAACCGAGGTGATGGGGCCGGCGTGGAGTCCGGCGGCCGTCAGCTCGGCAGCGGTGTAAATGGTTTCGGTGCGGAGCGAGGTAGCGAAGCTGCCAAAAGGAATATTTACATTGTTGGTGGCCGTGCCCACAGTGAAAGGGCCCGCGCTATTCGTCACGGGCCCTGGCCCCACCTGCAGGCCGGTGACGGAGTCGTAGCTGACGCCGTTGGAGTCGGTCAGCCGCACCCAGTTGGGCACGGCGGCCGTGCCGGCGTTGTACCAGAAGCCGGGCTTGCTGCCATCGGTCTGGTACACAATCAGGCCGGGCGCGGGCGAACCCATGCCGGTGCGGGCCGCCTCCGTAATGCGCGGCAGCAGGGCCCCTTTGCTGCTCGAGACGATGTCGAGTGCGGCGCTGGCATGGGGGGCCACGGTGCCGATGCCGATGTTTTGCGCCTGCAGGCTGCCAGACCCTAAAATGAGCGTCAGCAAAGTCAGTACACCCCCAATTTGCAGTGAGTAAGGTTGTTTCATAGCCAATAGTTTGGGAAGGTGAGCGCAGATGGAAATGCCCAAATATACTTTAAGGTAGAAAGAATAGGATGCTTGTCACATCATTATGTGAGCCTGAGTCTTGAAGCCTGGGACGGGGCTGTCGCGCGCCCTGGCAAGGCCCTGCCGGGGCTAGTTGGTAGCCTCGGGAGAAATGGGTGGTTTGCGAAAAGGAGCAAAACAAAACGAGCCCGCCGGAAAGGCGGGCTCGTTGGGAAAAGCTGGTAAACCTACGTGCGCGGTTTAGGACGCCGGTCTAGTTTAGCTTGGCAATAGTCCAGTTGATGCCATCGGAGAAGACGATAACCGTTTTGCCGTCCGCGTTGACGGGCAGGGAGTAAGTGCTGAAGTTGCTGCTGCCGTTGCCATTGTAGAGGCTGCCGCCAGCAGTGGAGAGCAGGGCCGTGTTCGCGCCTGAATTGTTGCGAATGATGTACATACGACCGGGGCAGGCGGAAGGAGCCGGCAGGCGGTAGTTGTTGTTGGTAGCATCGGCCGGCGACAAACCCAGGTAAGTGGAGTTGGTGCTGGCCAGCAGGGTGGGCGAGCCGCTGCTGCCGCCGGCAATGCTCAGGGTGGGCACATAGGCTGTAGTCGCATTCACCGTCAGGCCGCTGTTGGGGGCGGTGGTGCCGGTGCCGATGCCAATGTTGCCACCGTTGGGGTTGAGGGCGAGGGCGCCGGCCGAGTTTTCCACGACGGAGATGCTGCCGCCGGCCGTGGCCGGGCGCACGATGAGGTTAGAGCCAACGTGCTCGAGCTTGAGGGAATTAGCCGTGGAGGTGTTGTCGTAGAGCTTGGCAAACAGCACGTTTTCCGCGGCGCTGCCCGCGACGATGTTGATGCGGCTGCCGCTGATGTCGGTACTGGTGCCCAGGCCAATTTTGCCCCCCGTGAAGGAAAGCATGTTGTTGGCTTGGTCAATGGTGGTGGTGGCGGAAAGCGCGCCGCCCAACTTCACGTCGGTGCCGCTCAGGGTGAGGCCATTGCTGGCCGTGGTGGCTTCACTAGTGTAGCTGGGCAGGGTCACCGAGCCGCCGTTGGTCAGGCTCAGCGTCTGCCCGCTGAGGCTCAGCTGCTGGGCGTCGGTGGGCAGGGGCGAAGAGCCCAGGTTGCCGCTGGCGTCGGCCGTTACCACGCGGGTGCCGGTGCCGGCCAGGCTTTCCAGGCGCACGTTGCTCGTGCCGCTGGTGCCGGTCACGTGCAGCGTGGCGGCGGGGGAAGTGGTGCCGATGCCCACGCGCGGGGTGCTGTTATAGCTTTCCAGGGTCATTACCTGGATGTTGCCGGTGCCCGCAGCCGAGGAGCCGCCGCTGGAAGTAGAGTTATTGAGGTAGAAGTCCAGGTCGTTGCCCACGCTGGTCACGGTGCTGTTATGGCGCGAGCGCACGAAGTGGCGGTAGCCCCCGTTGCGCCAGGAGAAAGCCAGGGCTCCTGGGTCGCTGGTCCCCAGGCCGTCGGCTCCGCCCTGAATGTCGAGCTTGGCACTGGGCGCACTCGTGCCGATGCCAAGCCGGCCGGTGGCGCCGGTCAGGCGCAGGCCTTCGTACGCATTGCTGCCGCTGCCCGCCACCAGCCGCACCGTGAGGTCGCCCACGGCAAGGCCCGTCGTGGTACTAGGCATTCCAACGTTGAGCACCATGCCCGAGCCACTGGCGGAGATTCTAGCGCCGGCAGTGCCCAGGTCCGACCGCAGGGCGAATTTGTCGCCGTCGCCGCTGCTGCCCAGCACGGTTTCGGTAGCCATGTGGTTGCCGAGGTTGTCGCCCACGCCCGAAGGAGTGGAGGTCAGCGCCGTCACGGTGCCATCCGCGTTGAGGCCGAGCAGGCGGGTGCCCCCCGTACCGGCCAGGCTGCCCAGCTGCAGGGTCCCCTGCGACAGCCGCATGGCCACACCCCCGCTGGTGCTGCCTTCCGAGTACAGCTGCCATTCCTCGAAGGCCGCGTTGGCGCTCGCTGCCGAAGCCGTGATGTTCACCCGGTAGTAGCGGTAGGGGGTGGTGTTGGTGAGGTAGAAGTCGTGCCAGCCCCCCAGGTTCGGCTCACTCGTCACCGTATGCAGCGTGGTCCAGGCGCTGGCATCGTTGGAGCCCTGCAGGGTCTACTGCGCGGGGTTGTTGCCGTAAGCGCCGGAGAAGTAGAAGCGGTAGCGGCGCACCACTACGCCGCTGGCGCCCAGGTCGGCCTGCACCCATAGCGGGAAGGTGTTGTTGCCGGCATACCAGTAGGAAGTCAGGCTGCCATCGGCGAGGTTGCTGACCGGCAGCGAGCCCGAGGCCGAGCTGGCCGTCAGGTTAGTGGTGGTCGTCAGGCTGCTGCCGTAGCTCCCGTTGTAGATGGGTTCGGTGACGCTGGTGGCCACGTGCAGCGGGGCCGTGGGGCTGGTGGTGCCGATGCCCACGTAGCCGGTGCTGGCAATGGAGAGGCCGTCGGTGCTGCCGTTGCCCACCAGCTTGTTGGTGCTCAGGTCCAGGTTCTGGGTGGCGGTGTGGTTGCCCAGGTTGTCGCCCAGCGTGCTGCTGGCCACGCTGCTCAGGTTGCCGCTGGCATCGGTGGTCACCACGCCGGCCGTGCTCAGGCTGCGCACCCGGGCCGTGCCGTTCACGTCGAGCAGGGCGCTGGGGGCGGTGGTGCCGGTGCCGATGCCCACGTTGCCGCCGTTAGGGTTGAGGGCGATGGCGCCCGCGGAGTTTTCAACTACGGAGATAGTGCCGCCGGCCGTGGCCGGGCGCACGATGAGGTTGGAGCCGTGGTGCTCGAGCTTCAGCGAGTTCTTGGTCGAGGTGTTGTCGGAGATGCGCGCAAACACGGCATTTTCCGTGTTGTTGCTGGCCGAGATGGATACGCGGCTTCCACTCACATCCGAAGACATGCCGAGCCCGATTTTACCGCCCGTGAGCTAAAGCATGTTATTGGCCTGGTCGATGGTGGTAGCGCCCGCGAGCGTGCCGCCGAGCTTCACATCCGTGCCCGATAAGGTCAGGCCGTTGCTGGCCGTGGTGCTTTCGCCGGTGACGGTGCCGCTGGCCGCGAGGTTGCCGCTGGCGTCGGTCGTCACCACGCGGCTGCCGGTGCCGGCCAGCCCTTCCAGGCGCACGGTGCTGCTGCTGCCGCCCACGTGCAGGGTGGCGGCGGGGGCGGTGGTGCCGATGCCCACGTTGCCGGTGCTGCCGATGCCGATACCCGCGCTGCCGCCGTTGCCCACCAGCTGGTTGGCGCCCAGGTTGAGATTTTGGGTAGCGGTATGGTTGCCCAGGTTATCGCCGGCGGTACTGGCGTTAGGAATGTTGACCCAGGCCCCGCCGAAGTAGTACCAAAAGCCGGTCGTGTTGTCAGTCTGAAACACCATCAGCCCGTCGGGCACGCTGGTCATGGCCGTACGCTGGGCCTGCGTCAGGCGCGGGATGAGCAGGCCTTTATCAGTGGCCGATACTTCCAGGGCTGCCTTAGCATTTGGCGTAGTAGTGCCGATGCCTACCTGCGCCTGCGCGGTAGTACTACTAAGAAGCAGCAGGGAGGCCGGGAGCAGGGCGGCGCAGCAGGAAAAGGGGAAGAAGTGTTTCATAGAGTAGCGAGAGGTGTCAGACGAAAGCTGGCTGGCAGGTTTTATGGCCTGGCAACAGTGGCGGATGATGTAAAACTACCGCCCACCTTTCCTATTCGGATGGTAATGTCAGCCAACGGAGGGCAGCGGGGCGCGAACGCCACAGTGGTGGTAGCGAACAACCGCGCGTGGTGTCGAGCGGCAGAAAAAAAAGGCCCGCCGAAGGAGGCGGGCCTTTTTTTTGCGGATACGCTGCGTTAGCGGCCTACTACAATCCAGTTGGTACCGTCACTCTGAACGGTGAGGCGGGTGGCCGCCGGGAAGGCATTCGCGCCCGAGGCGAAGTTGGTGCCAGTAACATCGTCGTACACCTGGCCGCCACCCGTCACGGTCAGGGTGAAGGCCCCCAGACCGTTGGAGTTGATGATGGTGTAGAGTCGACCGGTGCAGGTGCTGGCGGCGGGCAGCGTGATGGTGCTGCAGGTGCCGAAGCGGCGCACGGTGCGGTGGGTATTATCCAAGGCGAAGGTGGAGCTGGAAGCCGTGGCGTAAGCCAGGGCTTCGGAGCCGGCTACGTGCAGGGTGCTGTTGGGCGCCGTGGTCCCGATGCCGTAGTTGCCGCTGGGGTCAATGGTTGCCCGCACCTGCCCATTCGTTTGGTCGCGGAAGAGCAGGCGGCCAGCGCCTTCGCCGTTGGAACTGCCCGTCGAAATGATGGACCACTGCGAACCACCAGCCGTGTTAGTCAAATTCAGCCAGGTGCCGATGGTGTTGGAGCTACTCATCGAAAGCAGGTTGGCAGTGGTGCCGGTCAGGCCCAGGCCGTAGCTGCCTGTGTTAAGGGTGGTGGCTTGGAGAAGGGTGCCGCCCAGCTGCACCTGGGTGCCGCTCATGGTAAGGCCGTTGTCGGCGGTGGTGCTTTCGCCCGTGGGCAGGGTGGCCGTGGCCGAGAGCAGACCGTTGGCATCAGCCACGACTACGCGGCTGCCGGTGCCCGAGAGGCCGCCAATCACCAGGTTGGGGTCGGCCGAGTCGCCGCCGCCGGGCGAGTCTTTCAGGTAGAAGGTGTTGGCCTTGTAGCCGATGAAGTCTTCGCTGGTACCCAGGTGGCCAAAGGATATGGAGTTGCCGGTCGTGCCCACGTAGGTGGCATTGGGCCCGAAGTTGTTGGGCAGCCCAATGCCCCCGCCCGCCGTCACGGTGCCGGTGGTGGCCAAGGCTGCGGCGGTGCTCACGTTACCGTTGGCAGCAATGGTTATACCGGTGGTGCCGCCGTTGCCCACCAGGCTGTTGGTGCCCAGGTTCAGGGCCTGCGTGGCGGTGTGGTTGCCCAGGTTGTCGGCCGAAGACGGCACCGTCACCGAGCCGCCGTTGGTCAGGCTGATGGTCGAGCCCGAGATGCTCAGGGTTTGGGCGTCGGTGGGCAGGGTGGTGGCGCCGAGGTTGCCGTTGGCGTCGGCCGTCACCATTTTGGTGCCGGTGGCCGTCAGGCTTTGCACGCGCACCGTGCCGGCCACGTCGAGCTTGGCGCTGGGGGCCGTGGTGCCGGTGCCGATGCCCACGTTGCCGGCGGTGGGGTTGAGGGCCAGGGCGCCGGCCGAGTTTTCCAGCACCGAGATGGAGCCGCCGGCCGTGGCCGGGCGCACGATGAAGTTGGAGCCGTTGTGCTCGAGCTTAAGGGAGTTGGCCGTCGAGGTGTTGTCGAAGAGCTTACCGAACAGCACGTTCTCGCTGGCGCTGCCGGCGGCCATGAACACGCGGCTGCCGCTGGGGTCGGTGGCCAGGCCCAGGCCGATTTTGCCGCCGTTGAAAGTCAGCTGGTTGCCGGCCTGGGTGAGGGTGGTAGCCTGGCTGAGCGTGCCGCCGAGCTGGACGGCAGTGCCGCTCAGGGTGAGGCCGTTGCTGGCCGTGGTGCTCTCGCCCGTGGGCACGGTAGCCGCACTCAGGTTGCCGCTGGCGTCGGCCGTTACCATGCGCGTGCCGGTACCGGTCAGGCCCTCCAGGCGCACCGTGCTGGTGGTGCCGCCCACGTGCAGCGTTGCGGCCGGGGTGCTGGTGCCGATGCCCACGTTGGCATTGTTGCCCAGCACGAGGCTGTTGCTCTGGCTGACGGTGGCCCCGGAACCGAGGGCGGTGGCATTGCTCAGGGCATCGCTGCCCACGTTCGCCCCACTGCCTATCAGGGTATTGCTGGAGCCCGTTACGTTGGCCTGGCCCGTACCCGGGCCGATGAACACGTTGCTGCCGCCGGAGGTGGTGTTAAGGCCGCTGTTGAAGCCGTTGAATACGTTGCTGACGCCGGTGCTCAGGTTATAGCCAGCCTGCGTGCCGATGATGCTGTTGTAGGTGCCCGTGCTGAGTGATTGCGCGGCGTTGTAGCCCAGCAGCACGTTGGCTACCCCCGTTGTGATATTGTTGCCGGAGCCCGCTCCGCTAACAATCACGTTGTTGCCGGTTGTGCTGGTGCGCAGGTAGCCCGCGCTGGTGATGGAGAAGCCCAAGCCACTGCCGCTGCCTACCAGCTTGTTGTTGCCCAGGGTCAGGTTCTGGGTAGCGGTGTGGTTGCCCAGGTTGTCGGCCAGGCTGGCGGTGGTGGTGGTGCTCAGGTTGCCGCTGGCGTCGGCGGTCACCACGCGGGTGCCCGTGCCGGTCAGGCCTTCCAACTGCACGGTGGAGGTGGTACCGGCCACGTGCAGCGTCGCGGTCGGGGCGGAAGTGCCGATGCCGACGTTGCCGCCGGAGGGGTTGATGCTCAGCGAGCCGTTGGCGGCGGTGTTTTCGATTACGGTAGAGCTGCTGCTGGCCGCCACGGGCCGCACAATGAAGTTGGAGCCGTTATGTTCGAGCTTCAGCGAGTTAGCGCTTGACGCGCCGTTGAGCGCTACATATAACCCATTCTCACTGCTGCTGCCCGTGGCTATGCTCACGCGGCTGGTTTGCAGGTCGGAAGCAGTGCCAAGGCCGATTTTACCACCCGTCAGACCCAGAAAATTATTGTCCTGCGCAATGGTGGTGGCGCTGGTGAGGGTGCCGCCGAGCTGCACCTGGGTGCCGCTCAGTGTCAGGCCGTTGCCGGCGGTGGTGCTTTCACCCGTGGGCATGGCGGTGGTGCTCAGGGTGCCGCTGGCGTTGGCCGTCACCACGCGGGTGCCCGTGCCGGCCAGGTTGCTGATGCGCACCACGCCGTCGGGGTCGATGCGCATCCGCTCGTTGTAGCCGTTGTCGTCGGCGATGCTGTTGACGGTAGTATTGTTGTAGGTCTGGAAGTTGAGCTGGGGCGCGCGCAGGGTAATCTGGTCGGAGCCGCCGTTGTTGGTGTTGCCGTCGTTCGAGTGAAAGAGAATCAGCTCGGTCTGGTTGCTGGCAAAGGGCGCCACCTGCATGTTGCCCTGGGTGGCGGGCACCACGCGGCTGGTGATGAGCGGCGCCGCGTCGTCGATGGCGTTGCTGGTGGGGAAGGTAAAGGTCTGGGCCGTGGCCGTGCCCGAAGCGCTGGTGTTGCCGGTTACTTTCACGTTGCCCACCACGTCGAGCCGCTCGGCGGGGCTGGTAGTGTTGATGCCCACGTTGCCGGTCCCGCCGAAGCTGAAGCTGTTGCCGTTGGTGGTGAGCGTGGTGGCCTGGGTCAGGGTGCCGCCCAGGGCCACGTCGGTGCCGGTGCGGGTCAGGCCGTTGCTGGCCGTGGTGGCGTCGAGGCTGGCGGCGGTGGCGCTGCTCAGGTTGCCGCTGGCATCGGTGGTTACTACGCCGGCCGTGGTCAGGCTGCGCACGCGGGCCGTGCCATTCACGTCGAGCAAAGCCGTGGGGCTGGTGGTGCCGATGCCCACGCGGCCGTTGTTGTCAATGGCCAGGCGGTTGGTGTATCCCGTGTAGAAGTCCAGGCCGTACAGGTTGTTGCTGCCCGCGGCGCGGGCCGAGGCCATGCCTTCGCCCGTGCCCGCCCCGCCAAAGCGCAGGGCCGGGTTGCTGGTCGTAAAGGTGCCGTTGTTGGTCCCACTAAAGTCGACGCTGAAGGCGTTGCCCACGGCGCCGGTGCCGCTGATTTGGAAGTTGGCCGTCTGGCTGGTGCCGTACTGGTTCTGAATGAAGCTGGTGCCGTCGGGGTAGGTCTGGGTGGCATTCAGGTTGCCGTTGGCGTCGGCCGTCACCACGCGGGTGCCGGTGCCGCTCAGCCCTTGCAGGCGCACGCTGCTGGTAGTGCCGCCCACGTGCAGGGTGGCGGTGGGGGAGGTGGTACCGATGCCCACGTTGCCGGAGCTGTTCCAGGTGAGCACGCTGGCTTTGGTGCCGCCGGAGTTGGTGCCCAGGATGCCGCTGGTGTAGCCGTAGAGCACGGGTCCGTCCACCATCACGCCGTTCCAGAGCTTGGCCGGGCCGTAGTAGCCCAGGCCGTGGTTGGTGTCGGCGCTGTTGGTGCTGCGCAGCAGCACGTCGTTGTCGCCCAGGCTTAGGTTGGTGTTGGCGTTGATGGCGGAAGTGCCGGTGAGGTAGTTGGTGCCCAGGTTGAGGTTTTGGGTGGCGGTGTGGTTGCCCAGGTTGTCGGCCAGGCTGGCCGTGGTGGTGGTCGAGAGGTTGCCGCTGGCGTCGGCCGTTACCACGCGGCTGCCGGTGCCGGCCAGGCTTTCCAGGCGGACGTTGCTGGTGCCCGCCGTGCCGGCTACGTGCAGGCGGGCGGCCGGCGATACTACGCCCAGGCCCACATTGCCGGAGGCTTTCACCATGAGTAGCGAGGTGCCCGCCGAAGCTTGCGCGCCCTTGCTTACGTCGAGGGCCGAAGCCCCGTCATCGGTGCCGTTAACTTTCACCGCTACGCCATTGCCGTTGCTCAGGGCCGAGCCGTTGTAGAACTGACCCACGTAGCCGTTGGTGTTCATGGCCCAGTTGAGCGAGCCCACGCCGCCGCTGTTGTTGCCGCCCTGGCCGTCGGCGCCCAGCGTGTTCACGGTGGTATTGCCAAGCTGAGCACCTGCCGTGCTGCTTACGCCTACGCCCACCAGGCCACTGTTGCTGATGCTGATGCCGGAGGTGCCGCCGTTGCCCACCAGGGCGTTGGTGCCCAGGTTGAGGGCCTGGGTGGCGGTGTGATTGCCGAGGTTATCAGCCAGGCTGGCCGTGGTGGTGCTGCTCAGGTTGCCGCTGGCATCGGTCGTCACCACCCGGGTGCCGGTGCCGGCCAGGCCGTCGAAGCGCACCGTGGAGGTGCTGCCGCTGACGTGCAGGGTGGCTTGGGGAGATGCAGTGCCGATGCCGACCCGCACGCTGGTATTGGCAGTAAAGGCGTGGGTGGTGCCGTTGTTGTTGTGGTAGCTGATGTGGTCGGGGTTGGCGTCGGTGCCGGGGCGCTGCTGAATCCAACCGGTAAGATTCTGAAAGGAATTGGTGCTGCCGTTGTAAAACGCCAGGTAGGGGCCGCTGGCGTTGGTGAGCAGGCCCAACGAAGTACCGCGGGCCGAGTTGTTGAGTCGAACGCCGTCGTCGTCACTGGCGGTGCTCACGTCCAGCTTCTTGCCGGGGCTGGTGGTGCCGATGCCCACGTTGCCGCCTACCGCAATGCTCAGGCGGTTGAGGCTGCTGGTGTAGAAGTCGAGTCCAAACTGGTTGCCGCCGCTGGTGCGCCTGCTGGCCAGGCCCTCGCCCGAGCCCGTGCCGCCAAACAGCAGCGCTCCGCTGAGGCTGCCGCTGTTGTCGTTGTTGCCGTTCACCACCAGGTTGGTGCGGATGCTGGCCGTGCCATTCACGTCCAGTGCCTGCGTTGGGCTGGTGGTGCCGATGCCCACGCGGGGCGTGCTGTTGTTGCTCTCCAGAGTCAGCACGTGAATGTTGCCGGTGCCGGGCGCCGTTGAGCCACCGAACGTGCTGGAGTTATTGAGGTAGAAGTCCAGGTCGTTGCCAGTCCCGGTCACGCTGCTGTTGTGGCGTGAGCGCACGAAGTGGCGGTACCCCCCGTTGGCGTCGCCGTTGTATTGAAACGACAACGCCGGGGATGCGCCGCTCAGGGTGCCGGTGCTGTTGTTGCCGCTCTTGATGTCGAGCTTGGCCGCGGGCGAGGTCGTGCCCAGGCCCGCGTTGCCGCTGCTGAGCAGGCTCAGGCCGGTGGTGCCGGGGCTGGCGGCGGTGCCGCCCACCAGCAGCTTGTCGGCCAGGTTCAGGTTTTGGGTGGCGGTGTGGTTGCCCAGGTTGTCGCCGGCGGTGCTGGCGTTGGGCAGGTTGGTCCAGGCCCCGGCGAAGTAGTACCAGAAGCCGGTGGTGCCGTCGGTCTGGAATATCATTAGCCCGTCGGGCGGTGTGGCAATGGCCAGGCGCTGGGCATTGGTCAGGCGCGGGATGAGCAGGCCTTTGTTGTTGCCGGCGCTTTGCAGGTCCAGCACCGCATTGTTATCCGGCGTGGTAGTGCCGATGCCCACCTGGGCCTGCGCCTGGCTGGTGCCTAGTAGGAGCAGAAAGAAGAAGCTAAGGCCAGCAGAGAAGGCCCACCGGGAGGGGAAAAGTTTGCTCATATGGCAAGGGTAAAAAGTGACTCGTAGTTTTTAAGGCAGCTGTTTTTGTGCAGCTGCGGGCTAAAGTAGAAGCATCCAGACGTGAGGGGAGAGCAGAATCGGCGGTTTGGATGGTTGAATCGCCGAATAGAAAATTCCCGGACTTAGTTGTCCTCCTGCTGCATTACTTGAGTTTTTAAGCTCGTTTTGCAAAGTGCTGAGTGAGGGAGCATGCAAGTTATTTTCTTGTTTCTGCCCTATTGGAGCAATGTCAGTCAACAGCAGCCAGCGCGGTGCCAACGCCAGTTGCGCCGACGTGAATGCTGCAACCCTTCTCGATGGCAGGCAACTGGTATGAAAACCCGCTGCCTGGAGAGAACAGAACAAACTGTGTTTAAATCAACAAAGCCGGCTCCTTACGCAGGAAGCCGGCTTTCGTGTGGGTGGTGTGGTTGTGAATAGCTTATCTATGGCAGGGCAATCCAGTCGAGCAGCAGCGACTGGTTCCAGGTACTGCTCGTATCCACGCGCTGCACATTAACGGTGAAGCCTGTGGTGCTAATGCTCTTGGTGGTCACAGCAAAGGTGTCGTTGTAGGTTTGCCCGGTCTGGGTGCGTACCGTGCAAATTACCTTGGGCGCCGCGCTGAAGCTGGTGGGGAAGGTAATGGTGAACGAAGCCAGGCCCGAGGAGTTAGCAGAGGAGCCCAGGTTGGCCGTGCCGCTCTGGCCCTGGGCCGAGAGGTTGCCGCTGGCATCCACCGTCACGAGGCGAGCGCTGGAGCCGGCCAGGTTGGCGACATTTACCGTGCCTCCGGAGCGGCCAATGGTCACCGTGCCCGACGAGGCGCTGGTGCCGATGCTTGTGGTGCTGCCGTTGATAGCCGTTGCGCCCGTAGTGTTGCCTATGGTTACCGCGCCGGTGCCGGTGCCCAGGCTCAGCGCCCCGCCGCCGTTGATGGCCAGCGAGTAGGTGCTGGCCCCATTGGTGGTGCTCAGCGTGGTGTTGGTCGACAGCGTGCCGCCGAGCTGCACCTGGGTGGCAGACAGCGTCAGGCCGTTGCCGGCCGTGGTACTTTCACTCGTGGGCAGGGTCGAAGAGCCCAGATTGCCGCTGGCGTCGGCCGTCACCACGCGGGTGCCAGTGCCGCCCAGGCTTTCCAGGCGCACGTTACTCGTGCCGCTGGTGCCGGCCACGTGCAGGTTCACGGCCGGGGCGATAGTACCAATGCCCACGTTCACGGCATTGGCGCCGGTGCCGCCCAGCACCAGGGAGTTGCTCTGGCTGACCTGGGCCTGGTACCCAATAGCCGTGGTGTTGTCGAGGCCGCTGGTTGTCGGGCCGGCCTGGTAGCCCAGGGCCGTGTTGTTGCTACCGGTGGCGACGACGTTCAGCGAATAAGCTCCAAGTGCGGTGTTGCGCGTGCCGGAGGTGTTCGATATTAGGGTGTTATAGCCAATTGCCGTATTATCTGCGGCCGTGTTGGCCGCCAGTGCCGACGTACCCAAGGCCACATTTTCGCCACTGGTAACCAAGTTCGTGAGCGCATTGTAGCCAATGCCGATGTTGTCATTGGCCGTAGTGTTACCATCCAGGACGTTGCTGCCGATGGCAATGTTACGCGCCCCGGTCGAGCTGGCCAGTAGCCCCCGATGCCCCAGCGCCACGTTGTCCGAGGCCGTGGTGTTATTCTGCAGGGCGCCAAAACCAAACGCCAGGTTGCGGCTGCCGGTAGTGTTAGAATATAATGCCTGGGAACCCAGGCCGACACTATACGTTCCGGTAGTAGTACTGTTCATGCAGGCAAAGCCCAGCGCAATGTTGTCGGAAGCATTGCAGGTAGCGAGGGCAAAGTACCCCAGCGCAATGTTATTGCCCCCGGTCTGGTTGCCCGACAACGCATTCTGAACCAAGGCGATATTTCGGGTGCCGGTGGTGTTTGAGGTTAGAAGGCCGCTGCCGACAGCTACGTTGCCGCTTCCCGTTGTATTGCTTGTCAATATATTATAACCTAGTGCGGCGTTGGTATTTCCTGAAGTGTTGGCCACCAATGCGTTGTAGCCAACCCCCACATTACCGATGCCAGTATTGGCCGCCAGCGCATTGTAGCCAATGCCAATGCTATTGGAGCCGGTGCTGCCCGTCATCGCCTGCCGGCCAAGGGCTATGTTGTCGCTGCCCGTGGTATTGGTTTGTAGGGCATTGTAGCCCACCGCCACATTGGCATTGTTCGTGAGGTCGTCGGCGGCGCCAGCGTTTTCGCCCAGGAAAACAGACTGCCCGGTGTTCATGGTCTGCAGATGGCCGCCGCTGGTAATTTTCAGATGTTCGGTACCGGCAATGTCGACGCGCACGACATCTTCATTGGCATTCTTTTCGGTCTGCACCTTGGTGTTATTGTCGGCATCGGCAATCTGGCTGACAGTGCCGGACACCAGCTCAGTCCAGGCCGTGCCGGTGTAGAACCAGAACGAGTTGGTCGTTGTGTCGAACACGAGCAGGCCCGTAGCCGGTGCGCTAATCCCCGTGCGCTGCGTAGTCAACATGCGGGGAATGAGCATCCCTTTGGAAGTAGACTGCACGTCTAACACGGCCGAGTTGTCGGCGCTGCTGTTGCTGTCGTTGATGCCGACGCTCTGCCCAACGACGGGCAGGGAGCCGCCGAGTAGAAGCACCAGCAGCAGTGCCTTGCACGCGTTTTGCAGCAATTGGTAATGCCTGCTAGGTTTATGAGAAAATATTTTCATTTAATTATATGATGGAGCTAGACGGAAGCCACTGCTTACACAGCTGTATTAAGCTTGTTTGGTGCAGTTTTAAGAAGGCCATCCTGCAAGTTATTCCTCTCATTTTAGGCTGGTGGGCCAATGTCAGCAAACGACAGCCAGTATGGTGCCAACGCTGATAGGGTCGACGTGAAAGTGACGGGGCTGTGGAGGCGCTCGAAATCTGCAGACCGAGCAGTTTTTAATTCAGCAGGCAGTTGCCCGGCTTATCCTACCTGATGCAGCCGCTTCATCAGCGACTCGCGGTACACGCGGCCCAGGGGAAGCTCATCGGCCCGCGGACCCACTACGATGAGGTTGTCAGTGGGGTCGAGGGCTTCAATCTTCTCGGCATTCACCAGGTAGGAGCGGTGGGTTTGCACGAAGCGGTTGGGCGGCAGCTCACCGGCCAGCTCGCGCAGGGCCATGCGTAGCGAGTAGCGGTGCGTGGCCGTCACCAGGATGCTGTACCGGTCGTCGGCCTCAATCCAGAGAATATCCTCGAAGCAGACTTTCTGCAGGCGGCCGCGCTCCTTCACAAACAGGCAGGTAGCCATCAGCAGCTCGCCGTTCCAGGTGAGCACGGCTTCCTCGGCTTCGTCGTTGCGCTGGGCAAAGTTGAGCAGGGCCAGCTCCAGGGCGCGTTCCAGCGCCCGCTCGTCGAAGGGCTTGGTGAGGTAGGCGGCGGGCCCCACCTGCTTGGCCCGGGCAAAAGTGTCTTCGTCGGTGGCCGAGGTCAGGAACACCACGGGCGTGGGCCGCTCGTCCAGCAGGCGGCGGGCCAGCTCAATGCCGCTCACCTGCCCGGGTAGGTTTACATCCAGCAGCAGCAGGTCGGGCTGCTCGCGCCGGAAGATGGCCATGGCCTCGGCTACGGTAGCTACCGGCCCCAGGGGTTGATAGTCGAGGTCGGTAAGCAGCTCGACCAGGAGCTTGCCGAACATGAAATCGTCTTCAACCAACAGGATGCGTACCGGAGTTGCCATAGCCAGAGATAGAGAGTAAGTGCTGCGAAACTACAGTTTCGGCTCAGGAAACCCAGCTTCCTCGGTAACAAAATCGGCAGTTCGCGGGCTAAGCCAGGCGGTTTGCATGCTTCTTATCGACGGGCAGCTCCAGGGTGAGCGCCGCACCACCCGCGGGCCGGTTGGCCGCCCGCAGCTGCCCGCCGTGGCGCTTGGCAAACAGGCGGCACACGCGCAGGCCAAGGCCCGTGCCCTGTGGCGCCGGCTCGTTCGGGTCGGGTTCGGCGTCGGCTTCCGCGGGGGCTTGCAGCCGCGCCAGCAGGTGCTCGGGCAGGCCCGGACCCGTGTCGGCCACGGTCAGGGCTACGAAGCCGTTGGGCTCCGTGGCGCCGCTAAGGGTGATGCTGCCTCCGGCCGGAACAGCCCGCAAGGCATTGCCCAGCAGGTTGCGCAATATGGTGCGGGTCATCTGGCGGTCGGCCCACACCTGCAGCTCCGGCGGGGTGGTACTGGCCACGCTCACGCCACTGGCCTGGGCCGTAGGCGCATACAAGGCTATGGCCTCGTCGAACAACTCGGCTACCAGCAGCGCCTGGGGCCTGAAAGCCAGTTCGCCGGTCTGGGAGGCGGCCCAGCCCAGCAGGTTGTTGAGCAGGTCATTCAGCTGCGCCACCACTCGCCGCGCTTCCGTAAGCAAGGGCGGCAGCTCCTGAATGCGCCCTTTTTCCAGGTAGCGGTTCAGCAGCTGCACCAGGCCGTCGAACGTGGTAAGCGGGCCGCGCAGGTCGTGGGCCACAATGGCGTACAGCCGGTCCTTGGACCGTGTTACAGCCTTCAGGGCCGTGGTGGCCTGCTCCAGGGCGGCGTGCTGCTCGGCCAGGGCGGCGTTGGCCGTGGCCAGGGCCGCGTGCTGCCGGGCCAGAATAGAGCGGCGCCGGCGAACCTGCCAGAAGCCACCGCCGGCTACCAACAGCAAGCCAGCCAGGGCGCTGACCTCGCGCTGCCGGCGCAGGCGCTGCAGCTCCGTCTCCTGCCGCAGGCCGCGCTGGGTGGCTTGCAGCAGGCTCACCTGTTGCTCGGCCTGCTCGGTCTCGTAGCGCACTCGCAGGTTTTCGGTCAGCTGGCGGTTGTCGAGGGCCTGTTGCTTCAGCTCCAGGGTGCGCAGCTGCTGCAGGTAGCGGTAGGCCTGGGCGAAGTCGCCGCGTCGCTCGGCTACCTGCTGCTGCACGCTCAGCAGCAGGCGGCGGCTGCCGGGGCTGCTACTATTCGAGTCCAGGGCCATGCCCTGCCGGGCCCAGGCGGCGGCCTCGTTGAGGCGGCCCCGCTCCAGGTGGTAGGCGGCCAGGTTGCTCACGGCCTCGCCAACATCGGCTCCGGCGCCCACCTGCCGCGCCCGGCGGGCGGCCCGCTCGTAGTGGTACACCACGGAGTCGTGCTGCTGCAGTCGGCCAAAAAGCTGGGCCAGCGCAATGTCGACGTGGGGCAGCGAAGCCTCCATCTTCAGCCGCTCGTACAGGCGGTACTGCAACCGACACAGCTGCAGGGCTTTGGGTAGAGAGTCGCGCGCGGCCGCAATTTTCACCAGGTAGCCCAGGGTCTGGCTGAAAGCCACCGAGTCGCCGACGCTGCGCTCCAGCGCGTAGCACTGCCGGGCGTAGCGGGAGGCATCGGCGTAGCGCCCTTGCTTGAAGAGGCAGTTGCCCAGGTTGCCCAGTACGGTGGCAATGCCCAGCGTGTCTTTCAGCTGCTGCTTGAGCTTCAGGGCCCTGAACATGTACACGGTGGTCGAGTCCAGCCGGTCCTGCCGGTAGTAAAAGGCCCCGATGGAATTGAGCAGACTGGCCTGCTGCGCCAGCCGGTCCTGCCCGGGCAAACCAGCTGCCAGGGCGAATGCGCGCCGGAAGAAGCGTAGTGCCAGGCTGTTGCGGTTCATGTCCACGTACAGGTCGCCGAGGTTGCGTAGGTTGTTCACGCGCGGGTGCAGCGGCGCCTTAGCCAGCAGCTGCTCGGCCCGGTGCAGCAGCGGGGCCGCCCGCTTGAGGTCGCCGGACTGCATGAAGTAGGAGCCGCGCAAGTCCACGGCCTGGCCTTCAAGGCTGCGGTCGGCCGCTTGCCGGGCGGCCTGCTCGGCAGCTAGGGCGTAGCCTATCACCGCAGTCGAATCGAAGGGCCCGAAGTAAGCCTGGGCAATGCGCAGCAGCGCGTCGGCCCGGGCCGCGGGAGTCGAGGCTACCCGCAACGAAACTTTCAGGGAATCGGGCGGCGGGGGCAGCGGAGCTGCAATAGTAGCCGAAACGGCCCCCAAAAGCGTAAGAATGAATAGGGCGGAATGCCGCAAGCAGGAAAGCATCCCGCAAAATAGCAGGGCCCCGCGGTTATTGCTACTGCTTTTTCAGGGAATAAATCCGCTCTATCATCTCCACCACCTTCAGCCCTTCCAGGGCATTGGTGGTAGCAAAGCTGCGCTGCTGAACCGTATCCACCACGTTTTCGATGACCTGCACGTGGTTAGCCGCCGAGCCCTGGTAGGGGCCGTAGTCGTTGGCGGGGTTGGTGGGGGGCAGCGCCGGCAGAGTATAGTCTTTCAAGTGGCAGTACTCCACCTGGTCCATGTACTGCCCGCCGATTTTCAGCGAGCCGTGCTCAGCCACCACCGTCAGGGAGCTTTCGAGGTTGCGGTCCCACACGGCCGTGCTGTAGCTCAGTGTGCCGCTGCCGCCGCGTACCAGGTCGAAGGTTACCAGGCCACTGTCTTCGAAGTCGGTGATGCCTTCGTGGGTGAAGTCGCGGAAGCGGGCTGCCACGTTGGTGATGTCGCCAAACACCCAGTAGAGCAAATCCACGAAATGGCTGAACTGCGTGAACAGCGTGCCGCCGTCGAGGTCCTGCCGCCCCTTCCAGCTGCCGGCCTTGTAGTAGCGGGCGTCGCGGTTCCAGAAGCAGCTCAGCTGCACCAGGAAGATGCGCCCCAGCCGGCCTTCTTCCACTACCTGCTTCAGCCAGGCGGCGGGTGGGGAGTAGCGGTTTTGCATCACGCAAAACACCAGCCGCCCGGTTTGCAAAGCCGTGTGCACAATGGTTTCGGCGTCGGTTTTGTGCAAAGCCAGGGGTTTTTCCACCACTACGTGCAGACCATGGCGTAGAGCGGCTACCGCCTGCGGGGCGTGGAGGCCGTTGGGAGTGGCTACCGTCAGCACGTCCGCCGCCGGGCCGTTTTGCAGATAGTCCTCCAGTGAAGAAAAAAAAGGCACTCCCGGAAATTCCGCGGCCAGGTCGGCTCGCAGCTCGGCCCGCACGTCGATGAGGGCGACCAACTGCGCGCCGGCATGGCGCGATACCAGCGCCGCGTGGCGGCGGCCAATGTGGCCCACCCCGCAGATGGCAAAACGAACAGAAACTTCTAAGTCCACTCTGTATTAAATAACCTGTATAAGCCCAACTATACCCAAGGCAGCCGCCAAGGAGAAGCAAAAAATAATTACTGCTGTCGTATTGCTCTCCGGTACCCTAATCAGGGCGCTTCGAAGCCACGCTATTTCCCAAACCAAGCATGAACAAACAAAAATGAACAGAACCCCTAGCATTGCGGCCAAAGCCCACTGCAGTAAGGCATCGTGCCCCCTATCAGAGAAAGAATACCCCACTACCCAGTACACAGGTACTGCTTCCAGCAGCAAGATGATGGCAATTGTGCAGGCAAACCAGAACTCAATTCGGGAGTAAATTTTCAACGCTACGCTAACTTAAAAGGCTTTTGATGCTAGCCACCACGTAGTCTTGCTGCTCAGTCGTCAGCAAGGGATGGATGGGTAAAGACAGCACCTGCCTGCACAGCAGCTCGGCCACCGGGAACTGGCCCGGCTGGTAGCCCAGGTAGGCATAGGCCGGCTGCTGGTGCACCGGCAGCGGGTAGTAAATCATGCTCGGCACGCCGTAGCGCTGCAGGTGAGCCTTCAACTCATCGCGCCGGCCGGCTTCCGCCAGCTTAATGGTGTATTGGTGGAAGACGTGGCTGCTGCGCGGGTCGCGGGCGGGAATCTGCAGACCGGTAATGCCCCCGAGGGCGGCATCGTAGCGCACGGCCACTTCCTGGCGGGCGGCAGTATTGGCGGCCAGGTGCTGCAGCTTCACCCGCAGCAGAGCGGCCTGCAGCGTGTCCAGCCGCGAGTTGAGGCCGATGCGCTGGTGGTGGTACTTGCGGCTTTGGCCGTGGTTGGCCAGCTGCTGCAGCAAGGCGGCGCGCTCCGCGTCGCGGGTAAACAGCGCCCCGCCGTCGCCCAGGGCGCCCAGGTTTTTTGAGGGGAAAAACGAGGTGGTGCCCACGGCGCCCACCGTGCCGGCAAATACCGTTTCACCGTCGGGGTAGGTGTAAGTAGCGCCGATGGCCTGGGCGTTGTCTTCAATCAGCGGAATGCCGTGGCGGGCGGCCAGCGCGGCTACCTCACCCAGCCCCGCGCACTGCCCAAACAAGTGCACCACCACGATGGCGCCTGTTTGGGGCGTTACGGCCGCTTCCAGAGCAGCGAGGTCGAGCGAAAACGTGGCGGGCTCCACATCCACCAGCACCGGGCGCAAGCCCAGCAGGGCCGCAGCCTCCAGGGTGGCAACGTAGGTGAAGGCCGGCACAATGACCTCGGCCCCAGCGGGCAGCTCCAGGCTCATCAGTGCCAGGGTGAGGGCGTCGGTGCCATTGGCGCAGGGCACCACGTGGGCGTCGCCCAGATAAGCACCCAGCTCCCGGGCAAACTGCCCCACCGCGGGCCCCTGAATAAAAGCCGCTTCGGCCAGCACGGCCCGAAGCGCCTCGTCGAAAGCCGGCTGCAGAGCGGCGTGCTCGGCGGCCAGGTCCAGGAGCTGAATGGGGGAGAGTGGCGCAGGTAAAATCAAGGGCGTAGCAAATGGAGCGTCAAAGATAGCCGCAGGGCCCTAACGCCAGTTGCGCAGCAACCAGTATAGCTTTAGCAAATCCAGCGCCCGCAGCTTGGGATGGAGCCCAAGCAGGTTCCTGTGCAACTGTGCTTCGATAATGCCTAAGCTTTGCCGAACAGCTCCCGCTACGCCCAGCCGCTGCAGGCGCAGCGCGGTTTGTAGCAGGCGGGAGTCGGTGCCCAGGCCGTCGGTACGGTACACCTGCAGCAGATTGCGCACGGCCTGCTCGCTCTTAGCCAGGAAAGTCGCCGCCGGCTCCAGCCCGTCGTGAATAACCGGGTTGTCGAGGTGCAGCACCGGCACCGCCGCCCGGGCCAACTCCAGGCCGAATAGGGTGTCTTCGTGCCCGTACCCCGTCAGCCGCTCATCCAGGGGAAAGCGACGCAGAACCTCAGCCCGAATCAGCGCATTATTCACCGTAAGCTGAGCGTAAGGAGCCGCTTGGCGCTGTGCTGCCGGCCGCGCTTCGCGGGCCTGCCCGTACAGCCAGCGCAGATATAGAGACGGGTCGGCGGGAGGCGCCGGCTCATAGCTGGTGCCGCCAATCAGTACATGGGCCTGCCCGGCCCTGGCAGCATAGCGCTCCAGAAATTCATTGTCGGGCAGCAGGCTGTCATTATCCAGCAGCAGCAGCCACTCGTACCGGGCGGCCGCCACCAATTTATTGCGCATGGCAGCGCGGCCCACGTTCTGCGGCAACTCGTGGTAAACTACTCTTTCCAATTCCCCCAGTGGGCGGTTCGGAAGCTGGTATTTCTCGGCCGAGCCGTCGTCGAAAAGCAGGATTTCTACCGGCCCAGCCCATGCCGAGGCCTGCCGAATTATCGAATTAGTTAATGGGCTAACATCCCGATTAAACACCGGAATAAGAACAGATAAGCCACCCTGCATTTTGTGATTAATTAAGGAGTAATAGGCCCAGGAATAATTCGCTAATAGCCGGTACGGTATTAATTATCAATCATAGCTAAGCAAGGTGCTGACGTGCGGATTCTATTACATTCTGCAGCCATTCAGCACCTTTTAATTCATAAAGCTTGCACTTAAGTGCTGAGTCAATTCCGGCTTCTCCTGCAAATGCACCGGCAAGCTGGCCGGCTATGGAAGCATTGGTATCAACGTCGCCACCTGAGCGAATAATTGATTCATACATCCCTTTCAAGCCGGTGTTTCTGACTTGAGAAGCACAGAATATGGCAAAAGGCACTGAGTCTACCACGTAGCCACTGGTCCCAAAGCTTGCTGCCGCTGCAATGGAGGTATCAGCCGGAAGATTAGCTAATTCAATAAGCCGGTCACGCACACGCGTATCCGGCAACTGAGGAATTATTGAGCTGAAGAGGCTGCCGTCGCCGCGCCAATTGCCCTCAATAACCTGCTTTAATGACAGTACAACTGCTAACGCGCCCACATAAGCTTCCTCATTTCGGTGCGTAATGCGGCAAAAGTCGCGAAGGTCATTCTTAGAGTAACTGTTCCAGAAGGCAAAAGGCGCTATTCGCATCGCCGCGCCATTGCCGGCACCAAACTCCCCGTCTCGCCCCGCCATGCTCCAATGCGCGCCAGCCTCAAGCTGCTTTAGAGCAAGCAGCGTACTCGCGCCCAGTCCAGTCAGCATTCCCCTTTTGTAAAACTTTACAAAAGCTGCAGCTAATTGGCCAGGAGGCAGTTTCTCTGTCTGCAACAGCGCCTCCAGCGTTATCAGGGTGAGCTGCGTATCATCCGTGAATGCCCATTCTGGTATCGACGGAGTTGGCTTCACCAAATAGAAGGTTTTCGCATCCGTAATAAGGTTAAGACCTTCGTACGCGCTGCCCCAGGCATCGCCAATGGCGCCTCCGATAATACAGCCGGCCAGTCTTTCTGCTAAGTTCATTTAGTAAAGCAGATTGCGGGGCTACTGAAAAATGGACTCGATGAAATGCTGCCTAGGGGCGCCCCGAATCCAGCAGCTGCCCGTCCTTGCAGGTGAATACCCGGTGCGGGTATTTCTCCAGCAGCTGGAAGTTGTGCGTGGCCATGAGAATGGCCGTGCCCGAATTATTGATTTCGGCAAACAGCTGCATGATGCTGTCCGACACTTCCGGGTCGAGGTTGCCGGTGGGTTCATCGGCCAGCAGCAGCACCGGCTCGTTCAGCATGGCGCGGGCAATAACCACGCGCTGCTGCTCGCCGCCCGAGAGGCGGTGGGGCATGCGGTTGGCCGCGGCGGCCAGGCCCACGCGCGCCAGCACGTCGCTGATGCGCTGCTGCTTGCGCGCCTTGCCCTGCCAGCCCGTGGCGTTGAGCACAAACATCAGGTTTTCGGCCACCGAGCGGTCCGACAGCAGCTGGAAGTCCTGAAATATAATGCCCAGGCGGCGGCGCAAAAATGGAATTTTGGCCGGCACCAGCTTGGGCAGCGCAAAGCCCGCCACGGTGCCCAGGCCCTGCTGCAGGGGCAGGTCGGCATACAGCGTCTTAAGTAGGGACGACTTGCCCGAGCCGGTGCGCCCCACCAGATACGCAAACTCGCTTTTCTCCAGGGTGAAGGACACCCCTTGCAGCACAGGCTGTTGCTCCTGCATGATGACGGCGTCGTGCAGCTCAATAACGGGTTCGGACATGGGTATCGCCAACCATAAGGCGGGAATCTTAAAACGAAAAAGGCGGCCAGAGCGCCGGCCGCAAGGTGGCCTACAAAGCCAGCGGCTGCAGTTTGCCGAACTCCAACCCGGAAATCACGGCCGCCAGCTCGGTTTCCTTGCCCTCCAGCCCGTAGCGGTGCAGGTCCTTCAGGGGCCGGTCGGCCCGGAAATAGGCTATCAGGACAAACTGCTCGTCGCGGAGCTGGATATAGTCCGGAATCTTGGCCTTGCCTTTTACCTTGATGATGTACATGAGGCTAATGTGTAAATTGATTGATGTGCTAATGTGCTGATTTCTGACATAAACAAATAAGACAGCACATCAGCACATCAAAAAATCAGCACACTAAGAATTGACGCGCTTGTGGTCGGCCAGGAAGGTGGCCAGGCCTTTGTCCGTCAGCGGGTGGTTGAGCAGGCCGGTGATAACGCTCAGCGGGCAGGTCACCACGTCGGCGCCGATTTCGGCGCACTGAATCAGGTGGGGTACGTGGCGCAGGGAGGCGGCCAGTACTTCGGTGGGGTAGCCGTAGTTGCTGAAAATCTGCACAATCTGCTCCACCAGCTGCAGGCCGTCGTGGCCGATGTCGTCGAGGCGGCCCACGAAAGGCGACACGTAGGTTGCACCAGCTTTAGCGGCCAGCAGGGCCTGACCGGCGGTGAAAATCAGCGTGCAGTTGGTTTTGATGCCTTTGTCGGAGAAGTACTTGATGGCTTTCACGCCGTCCTTAATCATGGGCACCTTCACCACGATGTTGGGGTGGAGCTCGGCCAGGGCTTCGCCTTCGCGAATCATCTCCTCGTACTCAGTGGCAATAACTTCGGCGGATACGTCGCCATCCACCAGCTCGCAAATCTGGCGGTAGTGCGCCATCACGTTGTCGAGGCCTTTGATGCCTTCCTTGGCCATCAAAGAAGGGTTGGTGGTTACGCCGTCGAGGACGCCCAGCTCAACGGCTTCGCGGATGTCGTTGAGGTTGGCGGTGTCAATGAAGAACTTCATAGTAAGTAGTTAGTAGTAAGTACTAAGTAGAAAGAAGCAGTTGTCTTTATACTGACTACTTACTACTGAGTACTAAAAAAGAATCGGCCCCAAAGCTACTCACGAAGCTGCCAAAGGCAGAGCGAAGCAGCATCGGGGCCGACGAGAAAAGGCAAAAAAAAGCGAGCCAAAATCGCACCGCTACAACCGCTTACCCTTGCTACCTTCCGGTCCTGGGGGAGTTCAGCAGGAGCTGGTCGTTCTGACTCGCCGCTGCAAAGGTAAGCACACATTCGGCGAATTCGGCTATGCCAGCCCACTTTATTATCGCTGATTGTCGCTGTTTTTTTTGATTGCGCTGATTTTCTGTTGTTAGGCTGGCCAAGCAGAGTGAGGGCTGAGAAGAGCGGTAATCCAGCAGGCATAATTGAAATACGCTTGCCCGGCGTGACTCTTAGCAGCTGAGTAGCAGCTGCGGATATAATCAGTGAAATCAGCGTAATCAGGCTAAATCAGTGATTAGCTTTGCCCCATGGAACGACTTATCATCCTTGATTTCGGCTCTCAATACACGCAGTTGATAGCCCGGCGCATTCGCGAATTGCACGTGTTTTGCGAAATCCACCCCTACACCCACGCCCCGAACCTCGTTGTCAGCGACGAAATTCGGGGCGTTATTCTTTCCGGCTCGCCCTGCTCGGTGCGGGAAGAGGGGGCGCCCAACCCCGACCTGAGCCACCTGCTGGGCCGGGTGCCGGTGCTGGGCGTGTGCTACGGTGCGCAGCTGCTGGCCCAGCAGGGCGGGGGCGAGGTGCTGCCGGCCACCATCCGCGAGTACGGCCGGGCCCGGCTCTCGGAGCTCGACCAAAGCTCGCCGCTGCTGCAGGGCATGCACGTCGAGTCGCAGGTGTGGATGTCGCACGGTGATACCATTCAGACGCTGCCGGCCGGCTACGACATCATCGCCAGCACGCAGGAGGTGGCCGTGGCGGCTTTCCACATCAGCGGACAGCCGACCTACGGCATACAGTTCCACCCCGAGGTGACGCATTCCACCGAAGGCAAGCAGCTGCTCCGCAACTTCGTGGTGGATATCTGCGGCTGCGCCCAGAGCTGGACGCCGGAGCACTTTGTCGACTCGGCCGTGGCCGCCCTGCGCAACACCATTGGCGAAACCGACCAGGTGATTCTAGGCTTGTCCGGCGGCGTCGATTCCAGCGTGGCGGCCCTGCTGCTGCACCGCGCCATCGGCCCCCGTCTGCACGGCATTTTCGTAGACAATGGCCTGCTGCGCAAAGACGAGTTTGAATCGGTGCTTCAGGCCTACGAGGGCCTGGGCCTGAACGTGACCGGGGTGCGGGCCGCGCCGGAGTTTTACCAGGCGCTGCAAGGGCTCAGCGACCCCGAAGCCAAGCGTAAGGCCATTGGCCGCACCTTTATTGAGGTGTTCGACCGCGAGGCGCACAAGGTCGAAGGCGCTGCCTGGCTGGCCCAGGGCACCATCTACCCCGATGTAATTGAGTCGGTATCGGTGAAGGGCCCGGCCGTGACCATCAAAAGCCACCACAACGTGGGCGGCCTGCCCGAGAAGATGCACCTGAAAGTGGTGGAGCCCCTGCGCATGCTGTTCAAGGACGAGGTGCGCGAAGTGGGAGCCACGCTGGGCCTGCCCGGCGAAATCCTCAATCGCCACCCCTTCCCCGGGCCGGGCCTGGGCATCCGCATCCTCGGCGACATTACCGCTGAGAAAGTGGACTTGCTGCAACGCGCCGATGCCGTTTTCATCAACTTGCTGAAGGAAAAAGGCCTGTACAGCCAGGTGTGGCAGGCGGGTGCCATGCTATTGCCCGTGCAAAGCGTGGGCGTGATGGGCGACGAGCGGACTTATGAGCGGGTGGTGGCCCTGCGCGCCGTCACCAGCGTGGATGGGATGACGGCCGACTGGGCCCATCTGCCTTACGAATTCTTGGCCGAGGTCAGCAACAAAATCATCAACCAGGTGCGCGGCATCAACCGCGTGGTGTACGACATCAGCTCCAAGCCCCCGGCGACGATTGAGTGGGAGTAATTGTCTGAACACCATGGATTGTCACGGATTTTTCGGATTACACGGATTTCGTAGACGATTTACAACAGCCCTCATTCTGGACTGAATGGGGGCTGTTTTATTATTGAATTGACCATGCAGATAAAAACAGAGAGCTACGCGGAGGCTCAACTCGTGCTGCCAGCCGATGGGCGGCACATTCTTGCGCATCAGACGAATGAGCAGCTGGTTGTTTATCAGGCATACAAGCCGGCAATTGCCGATTACGCCGTAGCGAATCAGGTTTTGGGTGGGCCCGAGTTTAACTACGGCCGGATGTCGTGGATAAAGCCAAATTTTCTGTGGATGATGTGCAGCTGCGGCTGGGCAAGCAAGGAAAATCAGGAGCGGGTATTGGCTTTCTGGCTCGACAAGAAGGATTTTGATGAGATTCTGGGGCAGGCAGCTTTTTCCACTTTCACTGCCGGCAACTATGCCAGCGAAGCGGAGTGGAAAAAGGACTTGGCAAGCAAAGCCGTCCGCTTGCAGTGGGACCCCGACCATAATCCTTACGGCGACAAACTCCATCGACGGGCCATCCAGCTCGGCCTGAAAGGCGAAGTGCTGGAGCGGTTTGGCAAGCAGCAAGTGCGCCTCATTGAAGATATTACCGACTTTGTGCACGCTCAAAAGCAGCACGTTGACAGCCGGCAGCTGGAGCAGCTCATTGTTCCACAGGAAAGAGTGTATTTACCCGCTGACCCAGGAATAGCAATGAGTATTGGTATTGCTTAACCGGCTGCCCAAAGGGCCTGGTAAGTCTTTGCTTCATGGCTAATAGTTAACTAATAAACTGCCTGCACACAGTTACAGCTAGGCGAACTACATTGTAGCCAGGTTTGTCCTTGCTGCATCTTAGCTAGTATTGTTTCGAATGCGCTTTTCCACCTATCTGTTGCCGCTTGCTCTGAGTATGGTGGTGCTTTTCAGCCTGTGGGTGACGTGGCCGGGCTTTAGAGCCCGGGCCAGACGGCCGGCCTGGCAGCAGTGGCTGCGCTGGCTGATTTTTGTGGTCAACCTGCTGAGCGGGGCGCTGGTGCTTTATCTGCTGGCCGGTATCTACCTGCCGCAGCACTGAGGCAAGCGTGAGCACACCAGTCGGATTGGCCGGCGTATCTTTGCGGCGGTGCCGATTATTGGCAATCCCAAGCTTGTCTAACTGACTAATGCTTTTCAACCCAGTACGGGTAAGGCAGCTGGCCCTGGGGGCCGTGCTGCTGGCTTCGGCCACATCGGCTGCCTCAGCGCAGCACGCCACTCATCCGGTCGCAACTGCCCGCCGCCACGGGACCGAGCCCTCCGCCACGCACGGCATGCTGCTGGTGGGTACGGAGCAGGTGTATGCCTCCCACCTGCCCATGTTTCACCGCCCGCACGACTACCAAGTCTGGCTGGAGCTGGAGCTGGATTCTGCCGGGCGAGCTGCCTTCCGCCGCAGCCATGCAGAATTTCCGCAGGAAGCCGTGTACACCTTGGAGCCGGAAAAGTTTGTGCTGCCCGCTATGCTAGCTCATCCGCGGCCGTTTCGGGCCAGCCTGTATCGGGGGCATTTCGAGCGGGGTGGCAAGGCCATTGCCGAAAATGTGGTGGTTCGCATTCGCAAGGTGCTCTATTGTCAGCAGCTCGACCCGAATAAAGTGGTGGCCGGGCCGCCGGCTTACCTGCTGCTCGGCAATGCACAGGAGCAGTTTTTGGCGCACCGCATCGGGGCGCGGCCCGACTACGACCAGGTGCTGCGGGTGACAGTGCCCCCGGGTCCGCTGATGTCGCAACTGGCCACGCAGCGCATACTGGAATGGCAGGCCGCAGCCGGGACTTCGGCTCCGCTGCAGGTTCCGGCTGCGGTGCCGGGGCAAACCACGCCGGCCTTGCGCGTTGAGCAGAATATCTATTTGGAATTTAACGACCTGCAGTAAACTATGCGCTGGCATTGCCTTCAACACCTGCCCGATGAAGGGCCCGGACACGCGGCCGACTGGCTGGCGGGCCACGGCCACTCGCTCACCTACACCCGTTTTTTTGAGCCCGACCCGGTTTTACCCGAGCTGCATGCCTTCGATGGTCTGCTAATCCTGGGCGGAGCCATGAGCGTGCACGACGAAGCCCAGTTCCCTTGGCTGGCTGTGGAAAAAGCCTTCCTGCGCCAAACGCTGCGGGCCGGCAAAATCACGCTGGGCATCTGCCTGGGGGCGCAGCTGCTGGCCGAGGCCCTGGGCGGCGAGGTGAAGCCCAACCCGGCCCCTGAATTCGGATTCTGGACGGTGCGCTTTTCGAGCCGAGTGCTCGACCATCCATTGTTACGAGGCTGGCCCGAGAAGGCCGCGGTGCTGCACTGGCACCAGGACACGTTTACGGTGCCGCCAGGCGGGCAGCGCGTGGGTATGTCGGCGGGCTGCGCTAACCAGGGCTTTGTGTGGGGCGACGGCATCATCGGCCTACAGTTTCACCCCGAAATGACCGAAGAAATGGTGGAGCAGCTTATACAAGCCGAGAAGCATGAGCTGGCTGAGGAGCAGGAGTTTGTGCAAACGGCCACGCAGATTCGCGAAAAGCTAAAGTCTGTATGGAAGGGGCGGAAGTTGCTGGAGGCGCTGCTGGCCAATATGGTGGCGCTGCACGAAGAGGAGCTTGGTTGAGTAGAGCTTTATGGATTGGCCAACCACCAGTGCTTTGGGCTGCCTACTTCTGTTCGGGTTGTGGCTAGCTGCACCCAGGCCACGACCCGGCCATGGCTGGTGGGCCGCGCTTTTACATTGGTTGCTATTTCTCGGCCTCCTGTGTGCTGGGGGAATGTTCGCCTTGTTTCTATTCGTACAAATCGCGCAGCTTCCAAAGCATTAGTCTGAAAAAGGCTAAAACCCTTTGGGCAGCTCAATGCCCTTGATGGTCTTGTACAGGCTCAGCGCGTTCTGGTCGGTGAGGCCGCTGACGTAGTCGGTGAGCAGGAGAATTTGCTCGTAGGCCGAAGCACCGGCCTGGGGGCCCACGGCGCGGAACTGCTCGGGCAGCAAGTCCAGCAGCTTGCGGGAGCGGTGGTTGGCGCGGGAGTCGAAAATGGCGCAGAGGAAGGCGTCGAGCAGGCCGCCTAATACCTCAAAGCCGGCGGCTTCGATTTCCAGCACGGGGCGGCTGCGGTAGAGGCGGCTGATGCTGAGGCGCTCCACTTCCTTCAGGTCGGCCCAGCAGCTTAGTTCCTTGATGAGCGGCTGGTCGTATTGGCCGGCCAGGATGGCCTCGGCGTGGCGGGCGAAGCTAGCGGCCACTTCGGCTACCAGCTTGCCGATGAGTCGGGCCCGCACGTAGCCCAGCTCTTCGCGCCAGTCGTGCCACTGCACGCTGGCCTGCCGGCCGGGCGGGTCGTTGAGCATTTGGCGGAGCAAACGCAGGCCGCTTTCGTGGTCGATGAGGCCGAGTTTCAGCCCATCTTCAAAGTCGATAATGCGGTAGCACAGGTCGTCGGCCGCTTCCACCAGAAAGGCCAGGGGGTGGCGATGGTAGAAGCCGCTGGCGTTGTCTTTGGGCAACAACCCCAACTCCTCGGCAACGTGGCGGAACCGGGCATTTTCGGCCTGGAAGTGGCCGTACTTCTTCTCGGAAGTGCCGCCTATGCGGGCCGCCTCGGCCACAACGGAAGGGCGGGGGTACTTGGTGAAGGCGCCCAGCGTGGCGTAGGTGAGGCCCAGGCCGGCCGTGCCGGTGCTGTGGGCCGGGTAAGTGTGGGTGAGGATGCGAAAGCCGGCGGCATTGCCCTCAAAGTGCTGCAGGTCGGCCTGCTGGGCCGCCGAAAGGCCAGTGATGAACCGCTCGGCGCTGCGGCTGGCGAAGTAAGCCGATATGGCATCTTCGCCGGAGTGGCCAAAGGGCGGGTTGCCGATGTCGTGGGCCAGGCAGGCGGCCGCCACGATGTCGCCGCAGTCCTGGTCGAAGTTGGGGAGAGCAGCAGCCAACTCGGCGTCTGCATCCAGCAGCAGGCGGGCCGCCAGGCGCCCCAAGGAGCGGCCCACCACGGCCGTTTCCAACGAGTGGGTGAGACGGGTGTGCACGAAGTCCGTTTCCGGCAGCGGCATCACCTGCGTCTTGCGCTGCAGCCGCCGGAATGCGGAGCTGAACACCACCCGGTCGTAGTCCTGCACAAAGGCGCCCCGCACCGGCGCGGCCGTGGGCGGAGGCAGTTGCTGGTCAGGGAAGCGGCGCTGCGAAAGCAGGCGCGGCCATTGCATGGCGTTAGGCACAGGACGAAGTAAGAAGAGTTTTCAGCCGTTGAACTACTTCGACAGCTGGTCGTCGAGCAGGCGGAAGGGGCTGAGGGCGTTGAGGCGTAGCACGAAGCGGATACGGTCGGTGAAATCCTGGCGGGAGCTGGGCAGGCCGTCGGCGTATTGCGAGCCAGCTACGGGCAGGTAGAACTCCAGCAGCTCACCAAACAGCGGCACCGTAAAGCCGGCGTCGTAGAAAGAACGGTCGCCGGGAGTCAGGCCCGAATACAGGCGGCTGCCGGATACCAGGCCGAAGTCAGCAAACACGGTCAGCGGCAGCTTGGGCACGTCCACTTTGGCGTTGATGGCGGTAAGCCAGCTGCCGCTGTACACCGGCAGGAAGGCCCGGAAGGCTCCGTCCCGGTCGTCGGTCTGGTGCAGCTGGGCCGTGACGGCGTGCGAAGTCATCTGCCGGTCGAGGAAAGCCGTCTGGCGGCGGTAGTCGGGCGAGCCGCTTAGGCCCATCACAAATTCCGGCTGGTCGTTTTTCTGCAGGAAGCTGCCCCCGAACAGGCGTAGGGAAACCTTGTTTTTGGGGCTGTAGTAGCGCGAGTAGCTCAGGGCGGCGCGCAGCAGCGTGGCCTGGCCGCCGGTGCTGGTTTCGGTATCGTCGCCCACAAGGTGGTTCAGCTCCACCTGGGCGCCCCAGGTTTGCAGGGCATTGCCCCCACGGAGCTTGTACTCCAGCGTCTGGATGCTGCGGGTGCGGTTCAGGTCCTGGTCTTCGACGGACGTGACGGCCACCTGCACCTGGTGCTTCAGCCCGTAGAAGCTGCGGTGGGGCAGCATCAAAGTCAGGGTCGGCTCAAACTTGAGGTAACGCTCAAAGCGCTGCACCGTGGCGGCTGTGATGACGCGCCGGGCAAAGCGGCCGGGCAGCACGTTGAGCTGGATGGAGCCAATGCCATTCAGCTCGTTGGTGCCGAAGGCGTATATGGGCATGGCCAGGTATTGTATTTTCTTGGGCGTGAGCGGACTATTATAAAACGCCGCGCCCAGCATGAACTTGTCGGAGGTGTTGTAGCCGGCCACGGGCAGCCAGTTCACGGTGTTCTTGTCCCAGCGCTCGAGGCTGAGCAGAGGGCGCAGGCGCAGCGGCTCCCAGCGCGGCACACTGCCGCTGAGCTTGAGCCGGTCGTCGCGGCGGTTGAGCTGGGGCGCTACGTAGTTGGCATCTACCACAATGGCCGCCACATTTTCGCGCTTGAAGTTGAGCTGGCTGGTGGCGTCTTCCTCGGGGTCGGGGTCGGTATTGCCGAAGGGCGTGGTCCAGAGGGTCTCCAGCACCTTGCCCTGGGCGTCGACCGACGACACTGGCACGGCCCAGGGCGTGGGCGAGTCGGTAGCGACCAGCACCTTCACCACGTCGTTGAACACGGCAATGGCGCCGATGTCGGCGTTGTACTGCTGGGTGTTGGTGAGCATTTCCTTGAAAAACCAGCCCAGCTTCTGGCCAGTGCTGCGCTCAAACACCACCTGCATGTCTTCGGGGTAGGGGTGCCGGAACTGCCACTCGCTGTAGTAGGCCTGCATGGCCCGGTCGAACACGTCCTGGCCCAGGTAGCCGGCCAGGTAGTTGAGCAGCGCAGCCGTCTTGAAGTACACCGTGGCGCCGTAGTTGATGCCGCTGTAGGCGGGGGAGCTGGGGCCTTGCACGGGCTGGTCGACGCCGTGGCTGGCCAGCATCTGGTAGGGCGCCATATTGAAGGCCGAGCCGGGCAGGTTTTCCAGCCCGAAAGCCTTGGTGGCCTTGGCTGAGACGCCAACATCCCCCAGGATGCCCGCCTGGGGGTTGGTCAGGGCTTCGACGCGCAGGTGCTCGTAGGTGTTCACGCCTTCATCGAGCCAGGGGAAGTCCCGCTCGTTCGAGCCCAGGATGCCGTAAAACCAGTTGTGGCCGGCTTCGTGCACAATGGCGCTGGGCAAGGTCACGGTCACCATGGGGTATTCCATGCCGCCGCCGGCTACCAGGGCGCCGTCCACGGCCGTAGCGGCCGAGTAGGGGTATTCGCCCACCCATTTCGAGTAGTTGAGGATGGCCGCGTTGAGGTCCTGCAGTCCCTTCACCCACTTCTCCGGGTCTTTGTTGGTAAACATCACCCAGGTAGCCACCGACTTGCCCGAGGGCAGGGTCACGTTGTCCTTCAGCACGTGGAAGCGCTTGTCGGCAAACCAGGCAAAGTCGTGCACCCGGTCCTGCACATACCGCAGGGTCTTGGTGCTGCTGGCCGAAGCCGGAAACGACATGTCCGTGCCGAAGTCGGTTTTGGTTTTCTTGCTCGCATCAGCCGCGGCCAGCCCGGCCAGGCGGGCTTGCTCGTCGGGGTTTTGCAGCACGCCGGTGGCGCCCACGGTGTAGTTGGCCGGCAGGGTGATGGTGACGTCGAAGGAACCGAATTCCGAGTAAAACTCGCCCTGGCTGAGGTAGGGCATGGGGTGCCAGCCGCGGCGGTCAAACACGGCCGGCTTGGGATACCACTGCGAAATCTGGTAGCTCTGCCCCACGTGGCCCAGGCGCGAAAACGAAGCCGGGATTTTCACGTGGAAGGGCGTGCTGATGACTACGGAAGCCCCGGCCGCCAGCGGCTTGGGCAATACCAGCTTGGCAATGTCGGGGTTGGCTGGGTCATATTCCAGCTTGGCGGCCTGGCCGTCTACTTTGAAGTCGAGGCCGTCGATGTAGCCGCGCTGCTCGGCTTTGGCAAACAGAAACTTCCGCTCGTCGTGCCGGAGCTGCTCTTTACCAAAGGCCGTGTGGTTGTCGCGGTAGGCGTTGGGCCAGAGGTGAAACCAGATGAAATCCAGCTTCTGGGGCGAGTTGTTGGTGTAAGTCAGCTCCTCCTTGCCGCTCAACTCGTGCTTTTCGTCGTTGAGGGTAACGTCGATGGAGTATTTGACTTCCTGCTGAAAATAAGGGCCGGCAGCCGGGGCAGGATTGGATTGGGCCGACGCGAGAAAGGGCAGGGCGGTAAGTAGGGCCGCAGTAATTTTTTTCATGAAACCGAAAGAGGGCGGGCAGCGGGCCGGTACGGCCCACATGGCGCGAAAGTACGGCGGCCCGGCCAACGGAGTTGGGCCGGCAGATTGTACTTCGTCATTGCCCCAAGCTGAAAGCCAGCTCTGACGATGGGCTAAGTCGGAAAAGCCTAGCGCACCGGGTTGGCCTGCTGGCCCAGCAGCCGGACGGTGCCGTAGCCCAGCAACAGAAACACCCCAAAGACCACCGTCACCCCCCAGGTGCCGGGGTAGCTGAAAGGGTGGAGCAGGCGGCTCACGATGTCGTAAAAGAGGGTGAGCGGGTTGGTCACCACGTCCCAGCTGTTGAAGCGCAGGTAGCGGCCCAGGTATATGCCGAAGCTGCTAAGCAGTAGGGCGGCCGAGGCAAACACCCAGCTGGCTGCCGTGCCAAAGCGCAACTGCACCAGCCGCTGCATGTCGAGCAGCGAAGCGTAGGCCAGCATCAGCCCGTTCCAGGCACAGCTCAGTATCAGGGCCAGGTCGTACCACAACGGTACGCCGGGGCGGGCGTCGAGGTGAAACAGGTCGGTGAGGATGTAGGGTGCGTTGGGGAAAAACAGCAGCCAGGCCGCGCCCACGGGCAGCAGCAGCCGCGCCTGCAGCGGCTTATTGGCCACGCCCAGCAGGGTGCTCAACCCAAAGGGAATCAGCGCCAGAAACAGGTTCCAGGCCAGGAACAGAAAGGTCAGCTTGCCCGTCAGCAGCACCCGGCCCACGATGAGCAGCAAACTCAGCCCCACCGAAACGGCGAGCAGAAACAGCAGCGAAAGACGGGCGGGCGAAAATGGAAAGCTGGCGGTACGGGACATGGCGGGCGTTTTGGTATGGGAAGATAGCAGCCAGAACGTTGCGGACCGGATTTCTATTGCCCGCCGCCCACGGCAAAGCGGCGGCCGGCCTGCACCTGGGCGTACTTGGCCTGCAGCTCGGCCAGCTTGAGGCGGGCGCCCACCAGCGAAGCTTCCCGAGAGTTGAGCAGAAACACGGTGCTCTCGCCGTTGTCAAAGCGCACCTGTTCGCCGTCGCGCAGGCGCTGGTAGTTGGCCACGGCCTGGGCCTGCAGGCGCAGCTGCTGCACCAGGGCCTGCCAGTCGTTGGCATTGGCTTGCAAGTTGGTTTGCACGGTGCGGGTGTCCTGGGCCAGGCCCAGCTCGGCTTCGCGCAGCTTCAGCGCGTTGGCCTGCAGCTTGCCGCGCTCCTGGCGCAGAAACAGCGGCTGCGCAAAGCTGAAGCCCAGCTTGTAGTTGTTGGTCAGGTAACTCCCGCTGTAGTTAGCCGAAGGCTGGCTTTCCAGATTGAAGGGTGAGCCGCCATACAAGACGTTGGCATCCAGCGACAGCTTGGGCAGCAGCTTGTTGCGCAGCAGGCGGCGCTCCACGCCCAGGCCCTGGAGCTTGGCCCGGGTTTTCAGCAGGTCGGGGTGGTACTGCTGAGCCAGGTCGAGCTGCCGGGCCAGCGAGTCCTGCGGGAAGTCGCGCCAGGCCGTGGGCGGCGGCAAGGCCTGGGCGCGGGCCGTAGCGGGCAGCTCGCGGGGCTGGCTGTTTTCGTCCCAGAGATAGTTGGATACCTGCAGGGCAGCGTTGCGCAGCTGCCCCAGGGCCTGAGCCAGCTGGGCTTCCCGGTTTTGCAGCTCCGTCAGGGCCTCCACCGAGTCGATGGGGGCCAGGTCGCCCTGGCGCACCCGCTCTCGCGTGGCCCGGAAGCGCTGCAGGCCCAGGTCGCGGTTGCGGCGTAGCAGCTCGTAGCGCTGCTGGCTCAGGCTCCACTCCCAGTAGTCCTTGTTAGCACTCAGCACCAGCTTGTTCAGGGCGGCGCGGCGCTCAGCTTCGGCCTGGCCCACCAGGGCCTGGGCCTGGCGCAGGGCGGCGCGCCGCTCGTCCATGAGCAGGCCCTGGCCTATGGGCACCGACACCCCCACGTAGCTCAGCCCGGCCGGCGAGGTGTATTCCTGCGGGTTCACGTTGGGGCCCACGCCGCGCTCGAAGCCGGCGCGCAGGTCGATGCCGCCCAGCCACACGGGCACGCGCAGGGCGTTGTCCCAGTCGTAGAAATAGGGTTTGCCGCCCAGCTCCTTGCCGTAAAACTTGCTTTCCAGGCGCGGGTCGAAGGCGCCGCGGGCCTGGCGTACTTCCTGCTGGGCGCGCTGGGGCAGCAGGCCCGCCTGCCGGGCCACGGGGTGGCGCTCGGTCACGTAGCGGTTGAAGTCGGCCAGGGTGAAGGTGGCCGAGTCGCTGGCGGGCACTACCGGCTGGGCCAGGGCCGGCCCGGCCAGCAGGCCCAGCATCACCGCCAGCCGCTTCCATCCTTTGCTGCTTGCCATCGTCTGCATTGCCAGGGTCGTCAATAGCTTATTCTTCTCCTGCTTCGGCACTCTTGCCTTTTGCTTTTTTATCGGCCCCCGACTTACCTGCATCCGGCTCGCCCACGAAATTGGGCGGGAAGCCGTTGAGCTGGCGCCACAGTTCGTACCAGATGGGCACGTCGTCGAGCAGCGCCCAGCCATACACGCCCGAGCCCACACGCAGGGGCTTGGGCCAAGGCTCCTGGGTCGAGTCGGGCACCACCAGGATGCGGTACTGACCCTGCGAGTCGATGTTGTCAATCACGGCCACATGGCCGCCGAAGGTGCCAAAGCTCGTGCCCGGCCAGCCTGAAAACACCAGGGCCGGCCAGCCGTCGAACTGCAGGCGCACGTGCCGGCCTACGCGCAGCAGCGGAATGTCCATGGGCTGCACGTACAGCTCGGCGGCCAGTTGGGGCGTGGCCGGCATGAGTGTCACAATGGCCTCGCCTTCCTTCACGATTTCGCCCTGGCCTTCCTTCAGGGCGCGCACCACGTAGCCATCCTGCGGGGCCCGCACGAAGTAGTAGCCCGCCCGGATGCTGAGGTTGGCCAGCTCGTTGCGCAGCTTGGCAATCTGACCTTCGCTATCGTATTGATAGGCAGTAGCCGAGCGGCGGTCAGACTCACTTTTGGAAATCTTGTCAGTGTACTCCGCCTGCAGCGAGGACAGCTCCAGGCGGGCATTGGCCAGCTCCTGCCGGGCAATGCTGAGCTTGTTTTCCACGTCCTGCAGCTTAGCCCGGCTTTCCTGGTACTTCAGGCGGCGCTGTTCCAGCTCCGTCAGGGACTTAAGCCCCTGGCGGTAGAGGTTTTCCTGCGCTTCCTGCTGGCGGGTGGCAATGGCGAAGTCGGCCCGCTGGGCCAGCACCTGGGCCGAGTCGGACCGTACTTTCAGCTTGGCTTGGGCCACTTTGTTGCGGGCTTTGCTCAGGCTTATCTGCAGCCCCTGGCGCAAGGCCGTTTGCTGGCCACTGAGAGCGGCGGTTTTGGCCTCGTTTTCACGCAGGGCGGCAATCTTGGCTTCTAGCTGCTCGCGGGTGCGCTGCAGCAGCTCAGGGTCGAAGTACTTCTCCTTGATTTCGGTAATTTCCACCAGTGTGTCGCCTTTCTTCACCAGCTGCCCTTCCCGCACCCGCCAGGCCTGAATGCGGCCGGCAATGGTGCTGGGCACGGTTTGCGGGCGGTCCTGCGGACGCAGCGTGGTGAGCTTGCCCTGCGAGCGAATGTTCTGCGTCCAGGGCATAAAACCCGCCAGCAGCACCAGCAAGCCCAGCCCCGCACCCCAGCGGGCCAGGTTTCGGCCGGTCCGGGGCGTCTGCACCATCCGCAGCGAGCGGAAGCGCGGGCTTAGCGGGTGGGTGTCAGTATGCAGGTTCTCAACAAAGGGCATAGGAGGGAATAGGGGTAGGGGACTAAGCCTTATTGGTGACAGATGCTGCGCGCCCGCTTTCCAGGCGCAGCGTTTGTGGAAACCGGGTGAGTAGGTTTTCGTCGGTCGTAGCCAGAATGACGGTCCAGGGCTGCGCCGGGGCCAGCAGCCGCTCCAGAATCTGCTGGCGCTCGGCGGGCTGCAGCGCAGTCAGCAGGCCATCAAGCAGCAACAGCCGGGGCCGCTGGACCAGGGCGCGGGCCAGCAGCAGCTTCTGGCGGGTGCTGTCGGGCAGGGGAGTGGCTGGGCCTACCTCTGTGGCTAAGCCCTGGGGCAGGGCGTACAGCTCGTCGCGTAGGTTCACCAGCGTCAGGGCGGGGGCCACGTCGGCCGGGCCCAGGTGGATTTGGCCCAGCGTCAAGTTGTCGAGTACCGAACCTGTTATTAGGTCCTGCCCAGGTAGGGTGTCGGCCACCAGGCGCGCCAGGGTGTCCGGTGACATGTCGCGCAGGGCCATGCCGTCGTAGGCCAGCACCCCGGTGTAGTCGGGCAGCAGGCCCGCCAGCAAGCTCAGCAGGGTGGTTTTGCCGGAGCCTTCGGCACCAGTCAAAGCCAGGTGCTGGCCAGCCGGCAGGTCCAGGCGGAGCTGCTGCAGAGCTGGCTGCTCGGCCGTAGGGTATTGGTAGGTAAGCTGGTGCAGCTCCACGGCCGCGCCCTTGGGCGAGATAGAGGGCAGGTCCGGGCCCGTCGACAGGGCCCGCTCGGGCACCAGTGGCAGGTCGAGCAGGTGGCCGATTTTGTCAACCGAAGTCAGCGCGTCATACACCACGTCAAGCTTGACGAGCACCTTTTCCACCGCGCCCAGCACCAGGATGATTACGATTTCAGCAGCCACAAACTGCCCGATGTTGAGCTGCTTGTTGATGAGCAGCACCGTGCCCACAATCAGCAGCGAAGCCGTCACCAGTACTTTAAAGCTCACAAAGCCAAAATATTGGGTCAGCAGCACGCGGAAGTGAGAGCGACGGGCCGTGAGGTAGCCCGTTACCAGGTCGTCGGTGCGGCCGTGCACCAGCACGCGGCGCGGGGCCAGGCGGAAGGTGACCACCGAGCGGGCCACGTCTTCCAGCCAGGCCACCACTTTGTATTTGTAAGTTGATTCCTCAATGCTGGTGCTTAGTCCATTGGGGCCCGTAACCCGCAGCAGCACTACCAGCAGCACTATCAGTATGATACCGAACCCGATGAAGATGGGGTGGTAGAAAGAAAGCAGCGTCAGGCCGAACAAAATCTGCAGGGCAGCGGCCGAAAAGTCGACCAGCAGCACAATCAGGCCCTTTTGCAGCGTGGGCAGGTCGAGCAGCCGGTTCACCTGCTCGGGCAGGTAGGTGCCGGGCATGGCCTCGGTTTGCACCCGCGGCAGCCGCAGGGCCAGCTCCAGCGTGACACGGGCAAACAACCGCTGCTGAATGAACTCCACCAGGTAGAGCTGCATAATCTGCAGCCCGCCCACCAGCAAGGTGCCCAGCACGATAAAGCCGATGAGCACCACCAGCGAGGTGCTGAGGGCACCGCTACTCACAAAGCCCACCACCGACTGCACCCCCAGTGGCAGCGAAAGGTTGATGACGCCGGCCAGGCCCGCGTACACATAGAGGTAGAGAATGTCGCGCCGCTCCGCTCCCAGCAGGCGCAACAGGCGCCGCACGGGCGTGAGGTGGGCTGCGGAGGTGTCAGAGGTAGAGGCCATACAAAAAGGGATGGAGTAAACTATTGCGGGCTCAGGGCCGCGAAAGCCAGGTGCTCAATGAAGGCGCTTACGGCTGGGGCCGCCCCATCCTTCGCAGCGTCGGCCAGCGAAGGCAGGTGCTGGGCAAAAAAGAGCTGCTTGCGGGCCGTTTCAAGCAAGGTGCTCACCAGGGCGTGGGGGTAGGGGTAGCCGGGCTTGATTTGCAGCACAATCTCCACCAGGTCGGCCGCCAGCTGCTTGTACTCCCGGAACAAACCCACGCGGTTGTCGGCGTCCACTTCCTTGGTCAGGTAGGCTTTGCTGGCTTCGGCCACCACAATGCGGTACAGCGCACCCTCATCCACGCCGGCCGTGCCGGGGTCGTCGAGGTGGGCGCGGCACAGCACCCCCAGCGCCAGACGCAGCCGCTGCGTGGGTTCGGCCACGTTGTGGGTATGGAAGCGTATCTGGTAGCGCAGCCAGGCCCAGTGCCACGACACCAGGTACACCAGCAGGCGGTGCTTGTTTTCGAAGTAGCGGTAGATACTGGCCTCGGTGGAGGCTATTTCCACCGCCAGCTTTTTGAAGGTGAACTGCTCGAACCCGATTTTATCGATAAGCTGTATGCTTTCGCTGATGATGCGGCGGCCCAGCTCCGTGGCCTGCGGGTCGCGCAGGTAGAGGTGCTCGTTCAGGCTCGGGCGAATAGTGGGCATCATGGGTGGGTAAGTCGCTAATAAAGAGGTAATAATTGGCGGGTTTGCCGGAAGCTCAGGCCGGCAAACCCGCCCATCGTAGCCATCGGCTTACTCGCCCTGGCCCAGCGAGAAGCCCCGCTGCCCGTCGAACAAGTACAGGTTCTCGGATTTGATAATGGTGTGGCCGGCCGTGGTCAGGCGGCCCATCAGCGCCAGCACCTGCGGGTATTGCACCATGGCGTAGCCGGGCTCGGCAGTGGGAGCTCCTGCGGCCACGAAGCGGCAGCGCCAGTGGTCGGTGCAGAACGTTTCAGGATGGCCCTGCGGGTACACTTTCACACCGCGGTTGGTGATGATTTTCAAGCGCAGGTCGGGCCCGGCCAGGTCCTGCAGCTGCTGGCCCAGCTCGTTGGGCACGGCACCGGCAGCGCACAGGAAAAGGTCGACGCCCACCAGCTCCTGGCGTGGGGCGGGGCGCGGCACCAGCGGCAGGCTGGGGCGGGGCCGCTGCTCAGCGGCCGGCTCCGGACCGCGGCTGGCCTCCAGCTGCTGCGGCTCCTGGCCCAGCCGGGCAATGACGGCATCGGCAAAGGCCTTGGTGCCTACCCGCTCACGGCTGGTTTCGGCCCGGTAGATGTCGGCCGTGTGCAGGCCGTCTTCGAGGGTGCGCAGCCACGCGTTTTCGATGCGGGTGGCTGCCTCGTGCTGGCCCAGGTGGCGCAGCATCAGTACTGCCGCCTGCAGCAGGCCGGAGGGGTTGGCCACGTCCTGTCCGGCGATATCGGGGGCCGAGCCGTGAATAGCCTCGAACAAGGCCCCTCCTTCCCCGATATTCGACGAGCCGGCCAGGCCCACCGAGCCGGCAATCTGAGCCACCACGTCGGAAATGATGTCGCCGTACAGGTTCAGCGTCACCACCACGTCGTAGCGCTCGGGCGAGTCGGCCAGGCGGGCCGTGCCGATGTCGATAATCTGGTGCTCCTGCTCGATGTCGGGGTACTGCTCCCCGATTTCCATGAACACGCGGTGGAACAAGCCGTCTGTGAGCTTCATGATGTTGTCCTTGGTCATGCAGGTCACCTTGCGGCGGCCGTGCTGCCGGGCGTACTCGAAGGCATAGCGCACAATCTTTTCGCAGCCGGGGCGCGACACCAGCTTAAGGCACTGCACCACTTCGGGCGTCTGCTGGTGCTCGATGCCGGCGTACAGGTCTTCCTCGTTTTCCCGAATAATCACCACGTCCAGCTTGGGGAAGCGGGTGGCCACGGCCGGGTACAGGGAGCGGTTGGGGCGCACGTTGGCGTACAGGCCCAGCGTTTTGCGCAGCGTCACGTTCAGGCTTTTGTAGCCTCCGCCCAGCGGCGTGGTGATGGGCGCCTTCAGCAGCACGCCCGTACGGCGTAGCGAGTCCCAGGCTTCGGGGGCAATGCCCGAGCTGTGGCCGGCCAGGTACTGCTGTTCGCCCACCTCGATAAACTCGGGGGCCAGCGGCACGCCCGCTGCTTCCAAAATACGCAGCGTCTGGCTCATGATTTCAGGGCCGATGCCGTCGCCCATGGCCACGGTTACGGGGATGGGAGCATTAGTGGACGCAGGCGTAGGCGAGGACTTTTGCATCGTTTCCATGCAGAATTAGCTTGTGTGGGTGGAGAAAGAGGGTTGGGGTTATGGTCTTTGTGGCCGCAAAGGTAAAACCGTTTAAACATGTGTGAGAGTCTTACTATCAAAAAAAGTAGTTTTAATCTCGTTTTAACCGCCAGCCTTACATCCCACGTACCTTTGCCGCGCATTGCTGCGCGTTTACCCGCTTTTTCGCATGAAGCTATTTTCTTACGTACTGGGCTCCTTGTTGCTGGCTGCGGCTGCAGTCTCGCCGTCATCGGCCTGGGCCCAGGCGCCCACCAAGTCTAAAACCGGGACGGCAGCCACGGGAGCCGGCGCGCAGGACCTGCGCTACCGCAGCGGCAAGACGCAGCTTGACCAGGGCAATTATGCCGCGGCATTGAAGGAACTGGAGCCGCTGGCGCAGCCCGCGGCCCGTTTTGTCCGTGCCGCCGATGCCGCCTACCTGGGCGCCGTAGCCGCGGCCCGTCTCAAGGACTGGCCCGAAGCCGAGCAGCTGCTCAACCTGCTGCGCACTGAGTACCGCACCTATCCGAACCTACCCGACGCGCTGTTCCTGCAAGGGCAGGTGTCGTTTGAGCAGGGCGACTTCGACACGGCCATGAAAACGCTGTTCATGATACCGCCCGGCACTCTCACGGCCGAGCGGGCGGCCATGAAAGCCACTTACCTGCCCCGCATTACCGACCGTGCCACCTGGCAGCGCCTGCTGCGCCGCTACCCCGACGATGCCGCCCTGGGTCAGGCCTACGCCGAGCGCCTCATCACCGGCGGCACCTTCACCGAAGCCGACCGGCCCCAGCTGGAAGAGCTTATCACGAAGTTTAACCTCGACCGGGCCCGCTATGCGCCGCGCCCCAAGGCCAGCCGCAAGAGCAGCTACAACGTGGGTGTGCTGCTGCCCTTCGAACTGGACGACCCCAGCTGGCAAAACCAGCGCAAAAACCAGTTTGTAACCGACCTCTACGCCGGTCTGCGCCTGGCCCAGGACTCACTGCAGCGGGCCGGCCGCCCCCTGCAAATATTTGCCTACGACACCGGCGCTGACACCCTGAAGCTGAAGCAGGTGCTGGCCCAACCCGAGCTGGCCGGCATGGACTTGCTGATTGGGCCCATCTATAAGTCGGGCGCCAAGCTGCTGGCCCGCTACGCCCGCGAGCACCAGATTGTGTGCGTCAACCCGCTGTCGCAAGACGGCAGCCTGGTACAGGACAACCCCTGGCACTACCTGTTTGGGCCCAGCGCCGCCACGCAGGGCCGCGTTGCCGCGCAGTTTGCTGCCACCGCCTTTGGCACGGGCAAGCCGGGCGTGCTGCTGCACGAAGACAGCAAGGACGACGCCGACTTCGCCGCGGCTTATAAAGAAGCCTACGAGGCCGTAGGCGGCCGCCTGAGCGTGCTGCGCCGCTTCAACCCCGACGTCGACGAAAGCCTCAGCGCCGCGTTTGCGGGCCTCGACCTCGGTGGAGCCAGCCACCTGGTCGTAGCCTCCGACAACCGGCGCGCCGGGCCCGCAGCCCTTGCGGCGCTGGCCGGGCTGGGCGTGGCCCAGCCAGCCCCACCCAAAACGGCAGCCAACCCCCGGCCCGTAGCGCCGCCCGTGCAGGCGCGGCCCGCGCTGCTGTGCCCCGCTACCTGGCTCGATAACCCGCGCCTGGAAGTTGAGCAGCTCAACGGGCGCAACATTTACTTCATTCAACCCAAGTACTACGACGACCAGGCCCGCGGCTACCGGCGCTTTCGCCAGCTGTACCTGCTGCAGCAGAACCTGCCGCCCTCGGTATTCGCCAGCCAGGGCTTTGAGCTGCTCATGTACTTCGGCAGCGCCCTGCACCAGTTCGGTCCCGCGTTCCAGTCCAACCTCAGCACTGCGGGCGCTAGCAGCGGCGTCATCTTCCGCGGCCAGAGCTACACCGGCGCCGACAGCGACAACCAGATTGTGCCCATCACCAAGCTCGAAAACCTGGAGCTGCAAGTGGTGCGCTAATACCGAGTTATAGCTCATAACTCAAAACTCATAACTCAACCTTACATGCTTAATAACACCAATTCCGCCGCCCTTTTCGACCAAGCCAAAAGCCTGATTCCGGGCGGCGTCAACTCGCCGGTGCGGGCCTTCCGCAGCGTAGGGGGCGGGCCGGTATTTATGCAAAGCGCCCAGGGTGCCTGGCTGACCGACGTGGATGGCAACCGCTACGTCGACTTTATCAACTCCTGGGGCCCTATGATTCTGGGCCACGCTCCGGCCGTGGTGCTCGATGCCGTGCGCCAGGCCCTGCCCGACTCGCTCAGCTTCGGCGCGCCCACCCGGCGCGAAGTGGCCATGGCCGAGCTTATCCGCGAAATGGTGCCCAGCATTGGAAAAGTGCGCCTGGTGAATTCGGGCACCGAGGCCTGCATGTCGGCCATTCGGGTGGCCCGCGGCTTCACTGGCCGCAACAAAATCATCAAGTTCGAGGGCTGCTACCACGGGCACGGCGACTCCTTCCTGATTGCCGCCGGCAGCGGCGCCCTCACCCTGGGCACTCCCGATTCGGCCGGCGTGACCGAAGGCGTCGCGCAGGATACCATCACCGTAGCCTACAACGACCTGGGCGCCACCGAGGCTGCCATTGCCGCCAACCCCGGCCAGGTGGCCGCACTCATCCTGGAGCCGGTAGTGGGGAACATGGGCCTGGTAGCCCCGGAGCAGGGCTTCCTGCAGGGCCTGCGCGACCTGTGCACCGCCCACGGCATTGTGTTGATTTTCGATGAGGTAATGACCGGCTTCCGCCTGGCCGCGGGCGGGGCGCAGCAGCTCTACGGCATCACGCCCGACCTGACTACGCTGGGCAAAATCATCGGCGGCGGCCTGCCCGTGGGTGCCTACGGCGGCCGCGAGGAGATTATGAACTGCGTAGCGCCCGCTGGCAAGGTGTACCAGGCTGGGACGCTCAGCGGCAACCCTCTGGCTACGGCCGCCGGCTACGCCCAGCTCAGCTACCTGCGCGACAACCCCGGCCTGTACGAGCAGCTCAACGCCACCACCACCCGCCTGGCCGACGGCACCCGCCAAATTGCCGCCGAGCTGGGGCTGAACTACACCGTGAACCAGGTGGGCTCCATGTTCAGCGTGTTCTTCACCGACCGCCCCGTGCGCAACCTCGACGACGCCAAGCATTCGGACACGCAGGCATTTGGGCGCTACTTCCACGCCATGCTCAACCGCGGCATCTACCTGGCGCCCTCGCAATATGAGGCCCTGTTCGTGTCCACGGCCATCACCGACGAGCTGGTGGATATGTACCTGACGGCTTGCCGCGACTCACTCATTGAGGCGCATAAGTAGCCCATTATCTCAGTTAAAAGTTGAGAGTTAAAAGTTAAAGGCCGTTCTGGTTTTAACTTTTAACTCTCAACTTTTAACTAAACTAACGGAAGTGCCAGAGACTATGCCGCAAAAACTAATGTTTAGCACGTAGAACCTTGCGCTATACCTTTGCGCCATGCTAAAATTCCGACTGTTAGGCCTGCTACTGCTTTTTGCGCAGCTGGCCTTTGCCGAAACACCCGCCCAGGCCAACAAGCGCTTGTTCGATAAAACGGTGGATGAGCTCAACTTCCGCACCTTCGAAACGGTGTACGACAAGTCCTTCACCCGCGGCAAGTTCCCGCTGACCTTACGCACCGCCGCCGCCCGCAAGCAGTTCGACAGCTTCGGCGACAATAAGGCGCTCAAGCAGCTGTTTATGAACTACAACGGCATTGCGGAACGCTATAAGTCGCGCTTCGGCAATGGTCCCATGACGCTGGCGGAGTTTGAGAAGCAGCTCAACAGCATTCTGCTGGACAAAAACTTCGAGTTCTTCATCCACAACCTGCCCCGCGACGAGCGGGTGGCCCTAATCCGGGCCGAGCAGCGCCTCATCAAGCAAGCCGCCGCGCAGTTCAACGACTCCGGCAACCCCGAGGAAGTAGCCGCCGTGCCCCCGGCCGACGTAGACGCCGACCCGCCGGTGGCCGCGCCGCTCACCACCCACGATGATGCCGCCCCCGCCGCAGAAGCCGACAACATCGAAGCACCTGTGGCGACGCCGGTGGGCGGCCCGGCCCCGCGCCACGACTGGCTCGACTACCTCACGCTGCTGCTGAGCCTGGGCAGCTTTATTTCCCTGCTCTACCTGGCCACCAGCGTGCTGCCCACGCTCAGCCGCCGCATCAACAACCTGGCTTACGAGCCGGAACCCGAGCCCGAGCCCCGCAGTCTGGCCAGCCGCCTGCGGCCCACCCGCAGCGTACGCGAAGACCGCTACGACGAGGAAGAAGAGGAAGATGAAGCTCCGCTGCGAAGCAACGAGTACCGGCACGACGACGAATAGCCCGGCTTGCTGCCCTCAGCAACACAAGCCGTTTAATACCCCCACCTAATGATTCTGACCGACCAGCAAATCCTGGCTGAAATCGAAAAAGGCACCATCGTAATTGAGCCCTACGACCGTAGCTGCCTGGGCACCAATTCCTACGATGTGCACCTAGGCCGCTACCTCGCCACCTACCGCGACGCCGTGCTGGACGCCCGCCGCCACAACGAAATCGACACCTTCGAAATCGATGAGCACGCAGGCTTTGTGCTGCAGCCGGGCACGCTTTACCTGGGCGTAACGGAAGAATACACCGAAACGCACGCCACTGTGCCTTTCCTGGAAGGCAAGAGCAGCGTAGGGCGCCTGGGCATCGACATCCATGCCACGGCCGGCAAGGGCGACGTGGGCTTCTGCAACCATTGGACCCTGGAAATCAGTGTGTCAATGCCCGTGCGCGTCTACCGCGGCATGCCTATCGGGCAGCTCATCTACTTCACAGTGCAGGGCGAAGTCAACACCTTCTACAACCGCAAGCAAAACGCGAAATACAACGACAAAACTGACAAGCCGGTAGAGTCGATGATGTGGAAGAACAAATTCTGAACCGCAGATGGTAAAGATTTAAGGATGAAGTAAGATGCTGCTCCGGCGCGTTATTTAGGGTCTTAGGGGCCCGTTCTTGTAAGTTTTTTTGTCAAGTGCAGCCCTACTTAGGGACTGCACTTGCCGTTTAGGGGTAGGTGGTTTAGGGGAGAGAGGCGATTCAACAATCTTACTCAATCCAAAAATCTTTACCATCTGCGGTCCATCTTTCTCATCTGCGGTCCTGAACCGCTTTGTCCTTTTCCCCGTTAAAACTGGTCACCAATGCCGTGCTCATGGCCCGGTACTTGCGTAAGCGTTTTCCTAAACCCTACGACTATGAACCAGAAAAGCATCTTCGCCGCCCTGCTATTGGCCCTGGCCACTGGCCCCGCCATAGCCCAACAGGGGGTGCCTTCTCAGGCCATGCCCCGCGATAAAACCCAGGCCAGCCCCCGCCTCAATCCGGTGCAGGCCCGCGCTGCCCGGCTCAGCAACCAGATGGTACGCGACCTGCGCCTGAACGGCTACCAGGCCACCCGCCTGCGCGCCATCAACGAAGAAAAAGTAGCCAAGATGGCGGCAGTTGAGCGAAAGCATGCCGGCAACAACAAGCTCATCGATGAAGAGTGCTACGGCATCTGCCAGGAGCGCGACAAAGAGCTGCGTGACGTGCTGAGCAACGAGCAGTACACGGCCTATTTTGGCGCCCGCAGCACCTACTACAAGTACGATAAGGACTACGCTAACCAATCGGCTTCGATTCTGCTGGCTGAGTCGGTGAACAACCCCGCCCCATCCCGGGCCAACGACGCCGTTATTTCGCCGACCAAGGAAAAGCCGGCCCGGCCGGCTGGCAACCTGGGCCGCAATGCCCGGTAGCAGCATAGGCAAAGTCATAAAAAAAGCCCTTCCGCTTCTGGAAGGGCTTTTTTGTTAGTTCAGGCTGGTGGTGGTCTTCTCCTGTTCGTCCAGGTAGTCGGAGAGTTGCTTGCACAGGGCACGCATCATCTCGGCCATCTGGCGGTCGTTGGTGGCATTCACCACATTTTCGGCCATGGAGCCAATGTTGTCGACCACGAAGCGCTTCATCTCATCCACGGGCATGTCCTTGGTCCAGAGGTCGATTTTCATGGTGCCGGCCTGCTGCCGGTCCCACAAGGCAATGTTGATGGCCTTGGCAAAGTGAATGTCGGGCCCCGCATCGGTAGCCGACCAGCTTATGGCTTCAGGAACGCGCTGGTCGTCGAGGGCAATGCTGAAGCGTATTTCGGATTTTTTCATCACTGATTTTTATGCTGATTAAACTGATTTCATTGATTTCTGCTATCCTCAGCGAAATCAATGCTAATCAAAGAAAATCAGCGATTAAACGTAGTTATTCAGCATCACCGGCATCACTAGCATCAGGATGCTTTCGTTGTCGTCGGTGAGGGTGGGCATGAGCAGGCCGGCGCGGTTGGGCGTGCTCAGCTCCAGGGTTATTTCCTCGGAGTCGATGTTGGACAGCATTTCGAGCAGGAAGCGGGCGTTGAAGCCGATTTCCATGTCTTCGCCGTCGTACTGGCAGGCTAGGGTTTCCTTGGCTTCGTTGGAGAAGTCCAGGTCTTCGGCCGAGATGATGAGCTCGGAGCCGGCCAGGCGCAGGCGCACCTGGTGGGTCGTTTTGTTGGAGTAGATGCTGATGCGCTTCACCGAGTTCAGCAGCTCCTGGCGGTTGATGACGAGCTTGTTGGGGTTGCTCACCGGAATAACGTTTTCGTAGTCCGGGTACCGCTCGTCAATCAGGCGGCACACGAGGCGCATCTGGTTGAAGCTGAAGAAGGCGTTGCTCTGGTTGAACTCCATCTTCACCGGCGTAGCCTCGGTGGGCAGCGTGCCTTTCAGCAGGTTGAAGGCCTTGCGCGGAATGATGAGGTTGGCCGTCTGGCCGGCGCCCACGTCCTGGCGGCGGTAGCGCAGCAGGCGGTGGCCGTCGGTGGCCACGAACGTCACCTGCGCATCGGCCAGCTGCACCAGAATGCCGGTCATGGCCGGGCGCAGCTCGTCGGTGCTCACCGCGAAGATGGTTTTGTTGATGGCCCGCTGCAGCGACGACGAGGGCATCTCAATCGGAGCCGAGCCCTTCACCACCGGCACGCGGGGGAAGTCGGCGGCATTCTCGCCCGCCAGCTTGTAGCGCCCGTTGGCCGAGCTGATTTCGATGGTGTAAGTTTCCTCATCCAGCGTGAAGGTTACCGGCTGGTCGGGCAGGTTCTTAAGGGTATCGAGCAGGATGCGGGCCGGGGCGGCAATGCGGCCCGTGTCGCGGGCTTCCACCGGCAGCTCGGTAATCATGCTCGTTTCCAGGTCCGAAGCCGTAATCGTCAGCTTGCCGGCCTCAATCTCAAAAAGAAAGTTCTCCAGAATGGGCACCACGGGGTTGTTGGTTACCACGCCGTTGATGCTTTGGAGCTGCTTGAGCAGGGCAGAGGAGGAGACGATGAATTTCATACAAAAGAGAAGTCTAGGGATGGAGGGCAAAGATACGCGGCCCGCACGGGCTTACAACCTCGTTAAGTCGTACTAAACCCCGCATAGCGCCGCTTCCGGCGCCAGGCCCGCACCGCACCAAATAGCCCCAGCAGCACCAGCGGCGCCCCGATGTTGAGCAGCTGCCAGCGGCGGCGCTGCTCGGCCAGCTTCACCTTATCCAGCGGGCGCAGGGTTATTTGCTTGCCGCGCACGGCAATCAGGCCGGTTTCGTCGAGCAGGTAGTCGGTGGCATTCAGCACCAGCTCGCGGTTGGCAAACTCAGTGTTGGCGAGGCGGTCGAAGCCCAGGCGCAGAGGCTTGCCGGTTTTGGGGTTGATTTCGGAGCGGATGAAGTCGCCATCCGATACCACTAAGATTTTGGAGGGCCGGGCATTGGGCGACTTTTCGGGCTGAAACTGCATGGTGCCGGGCCGGGCGCGGTTGGCAAACAAGGACTTGAATTGTCCTTCGAGCAGGTAGCCCACGGACTGGAAGCTGTTCTGGTATAGCTTGGGGTTGGGCTCCAGGCGGGCGTCGTTGAAGTTGATGGGCACCGGCGCGGGCAGCGTGCGGGTGTAGCGCGAGGAGCGCATGAGCGGCGTTTTGCGGATGCCCATGGCCTTTACCGTGTCGATGTTGCCCACAAACTTGAGGTACACCGCATCGAGGTTGCGCGTGATGGGGTGGGGGCTGAAGCTGTTGATGAGCGGATAGAGCTGCCAGGGCATGGGCTCAATCTTGGGCTTGTTGCCTTCCATTCCCGTCACCAGCGGAATCTGCCCGCAGTTGAGGTCCAGCAGCAGGTTCTGGTTCAGGCGCAGGCCATACTTAAAGAACAAGTCGTCCAGATTCAGGTCGTAAGGTGTAGCCAGGGCCACGCCGTTACGGCTCACGCTGTCGAGGTCCACGCGCAGGGCATCCACGAAAAACATGGCACGGCCGCCCTGGGTAATGAACTGGTCGAGCTTGAATTTCTCGTCTTCGGAATAGGGGCGCTTGGGCTGGGCCACCACCAGGGCGTCGAGGGCCCGCAGGTCGGCCACTTTGCTCAGGTCCACGCGGTACACGTCGTACTGCTGCTGCCAGGCGCCGAGCATGTCGCCGGCCTGCTCGTTGGTCAACTCGCCGTGGCCTTGCACCACGCCGATGCGCTTGCGCAGGCCGGGCGTAAGCGTACGGATGGCATTGGCCAGCTCGTACTCCATTCCCTCAATGCTCTGGTTGAGGCGCACTTCGGGCGGGGCGGCTTGGTTGCCGCGCAGCAGCAGCACGTTTTTGTCGCGCCCGCCCACGCTCACCACGGCCCAGGGGAAGATGATTTTCTCCACCCGCTTGCCGTTTTCGGTGGCGCCGAGGTTGGTCGGCTTCAGCCCTTTCTTGAACAGCGAAGCGTAGAACTGGTTGCGGGCGGCCTCGGTGCCGCCGGCACTGGGGTCAATGAAGATGAAGTTGAGGTTGGTGCCGCCGTACACCTGAAACTCGGTCAGCGTCTCGCGCACGGCCTGCTCCAGCCGCCGGAAGGCCGGAGGAAAGTCGCCGGTTAGGTACACCGTCACCGTCACCGGCTGCTTCAGCTCGCTCAGCAGTGTCTTGGTGGCCGGCGACATGGTGTAGCGCTTTTCCTCCGTCAGGTCGGCCCGGAAAAAGAAGCGCTGACCGATAAAATTCAGCAGCAGCAAGCCGCCGACAACAGCAAAAAACGTAAGCAGGTCAGCGCGCTTGCGCGACGTTGCTGCAGGGGCAATAGGAGCCGGTGAGTTGGGCATAATAGGTTCCATTACCAGTTTCGGCTACGCAGTACCAGGCGGGTGGCCAGCAAAGCCAGGGCCACCACCGTCAGAAAATACAGCAGGTCGCGGGAGTCGACCAAGCCCTTGCTCAGGTCGCGGTAGTGGGCGGCAATGCCCAGCTGGCTCACGTAATAAGCCAGGCTTCCATCCAGCACTGAGGCGACTGAGTCGAAGCCTGAGTACACCAGAAAGCAGCCCACCACTGCCACCAGAAAGGCAATAATCTGGTCGCGCGTGAGGGCCGAGGCCAGGATGCCGATGGCGGCAAACACGGCCGCCAGCAGCGCCAGCCCCAGGTAGGAGCCCACTGTAGCGGCCGAGTCGATATTTCCCTCCGGGCTGCCCAGCTTGTACACCGACAGGTAGTAGAGCAGGGTCGGAATCAAGGCCAGCAGGGCCAGCAGGAAGCAGGCTAGGTACTTGCCGCCAATAATCTGCCCGTCGGTCAGCGGCCGCGTCAGCAGCAGCTCAATGGTGCCGGCCTTTTTCTCCTCCGCGAAGGTGCGCATGGTGATGGCCGGTATCAGGAACAGGAAAATCCAGGGTGCCAGCGAAAACAGCGTCTGCAAATCCGCATAGCCGTAGTCGAGCACGCTGCTATCTGGGAACACCCACACAAACAGCCCGGTGGCCACCAGAAACACCCCCAGCACCACGTAGGCGACAGGGGAGTTTAGGAAGGCGTTGAATTCTTTTCGAAGGATTGTAAGCATGTATTCAAGTTTGTCATCCTGAGCGCAGCGAAGGACCTTATCAGGGTAGAACGACAGGCAGTAAATAGTTGAATACTGCTTGTTCTTGCGTAAAAAGGTCCTTCGCCCCGCTCAGGATGACAGATTATCTATTGGTTACTTAGTCAGTTCCCCAAATACCTCTTCCAGGCTCTGCTGCTCCTGCCGAAGGCCCAGCAGTATCCAGCCTTCTTGGGCCGCCAGCCGCGAAATGGCGGCGCGGGGGTCGGTGCCCGGCGCGGTACGAATCAGGTAGATGCCTAAACCCGCCGATTCCACGTCGCGCACGCCACTCAGCTTGGCCAGCTTCGCGGCATCGGCGGCGCCTTCGAACTCAGCCCGCACTACGGTCTCGCCGGCGGCGCGGGCGGCCAGCTCGGCCACGGGCGCGTCGGCTACCAGCTTGCCGCGGCTGATGATAACCACGCGTGAGCAGAGGGCCGTGACTTCGGGCAGAATGTGGGTGCTGAAAATGACAGTTTTGTTTTCACTCACTTCCCGAATCAGCTGGCGAATTTCCAGAATCTGGTTGGGGTCGAGACCAGTAGTAGGCTCGTCCAGAATCAATACCGAGGGGTCATGAATCAGGGCCTGGGCCAGGCCCACGCGCTGGCGGTAACCTTTGCTGAGCGCGCCAATCTGCTTGTTCTGCTCGCGGCTCAGGCCCACACGGCTCACCAACTCGGCCACACGACTGCGCAGGTTGCGTCCGCTCAGACCATGCACCGAGCCGATGAATTCCAGGTACTCATGCACGTACATGTCCAGGTACAGCGGGTTATGCTCGGGCAGGTAGCCCACGTGTTGGCGCACGGCCAGGCTGTCGGTCACCACGTCGTGGCCCGCCACGCGCACCGAGCCCGCTGTAGGCGGCAGGTAGCCCGTCGCAATTTTCATCGTGGTGCTCTTGCCCGCCCCGTTGGGCCCCAGAAAACCCACGATTTCACCCGTGCCCGCGCTGAAGCTGATGTTGTCCACGGCGTTCTGGCTGCCGTAGGTTTTTGTAAGGTTCTGGATGTCGACCATTAGAGAGTTGTCAGTTGTTCGTTGTCAGTTGTTAGTCCGTTCTGTTAGTTGATGTTAAAGCCTGACAACTGACAACGAACAACTGACAACTAAAGGCAATAACTATTTCCGTGGTTGCAAAGGCCGCATTTCTACGTCTACGATGTGGAAATTGAAGGGTGTTTCCAGAGCATAGACAATGGCGCTGGCAATGTCCTCGGGCTGCATCATCGAGTCATTGGCCTGGGTGCCGGGAATGTCGTCGAAAAAGTGGGTTTGCGTGGAGCCGGGGTATAGGCAAGTCACCTTGATGCCGTCGTTGCGCACTTCCTTGAACAAGGACTGCGAAAAGCCGCGCACCGCAAACTTGGTGGCGCAGTAGCCGGCCATGTTCTCGATGCCGGTGGTGCCGGCAATGCTGGCAATGTTGACGATGTGGCCCAGCTGCTGGCGCTTCATCTGGGGCAGCGTAGCCTTGCTGCAATAAAACGTGCCATGCACGTTGGTATCAAACATCAGGCGCCAGTCGTCGGATGAAAAGCCATCGACGGGGCCGGCAATGCCCAGGCCGGCGTTGTTCACCAGCACGTGAATTTCCTGGCCCAGCTCGCGCTGCGTATTGGTAAAGGCCTCGGCCACGGCTACTTCGTCGCGTACGTCGCACTCGAAAAACTGAAACCGCTCGTGAGCCAGGTCTTCCGGCGCCGTGCGGCCCCAGCCGGCCACCACGGCCCCGCGGGCCAGCAGCGCCTCAGCCGTGGCCCGGCCAATGCCTTTGCTAACCCCAGTCACAATGGCAATTTTACCCTGGAGCTCCATCTTATCTTTGAAAAAAATATGGGAAGAAATGCCTGATACGAATTTGAGCGCGCAAGTTAGGGGCCGGGGGTGGTTTGGGGTGCTGGCCGCGCTGGCCCTGGGGCTCTCAGCCTGCAGCAACGGCGACGTCATCAGCAAGCGCTATGAGCTGCCCAGCAACCTGCTCACCGTAACGGTAAACGACGACGTGAGCCTGAAGCTGGTGCAGGATAATGGCTACTTCGCCGAAGTAAAGGCCGGGGAAAAGGTAATTGACGACATCAAGATTGAGGTAAGCGGCACCAGCCTCAGCCTGAAAAACACCAGCTCCTTCAACTGGACCCGCTCCTACGACACGCCGCGGGAAGTCACGCTGCACCTGCCGCGCCTGCGCAACCTTTACCAGCGCGGCAATGGCTTGCTGAGCTCGGCTGGTGTTTTTCAGCAGGATACCATGTTTCTGCACCTGATTGGAGCCGGAGACATCGACCTGGATCTGACTGGCAACTACCTGAATACCGACCTGTTCGAGCTCGGCGATATGACCCTGCGCGGCCGTATGGGCACGATGATACTGGTGATGGGCGGCAACGGCCGCTTCTTTGCCGATGGGCTGCAAACTGAACGTTGCTTTTTCCAAACCAACCGCGACAGCAATGGCGACGTGCACGTCCGCGTTTCGGAAGCTGCTATTGGCACGGTGGCCGGCAAAGGCACCTTTTACTACAGCGGCAACCCTGCCAATACGGGCTTTCAAATTACTGGTGGCGGCCGGGTAGTCCGTCAATAAGGTCAGGCCTTACAAGTCGCCCAGCTGCGGCCGTATCAGCAGCTCTTCCACCACAGCCTGCGGCGAGAGCTGGAAGGTGGAGAAAATGGCTTCGGCCACGTCTTCGGCCCGGATAAACCGCTCGGCAGGCAGGTCCACACCCTCCCAGCTGGCCGTGAGCGTGGCGCCGGGCAGCACCGCCGTCACGCGCACATCCTGCTCCTTAAGCTCTTCCCTTAGGTTTTTGCTGAATCCGTACAGCGCGTGCTTGGCAATGCCGTAGGAGCCGCCATTAGGGTAGGCCATGATACTGGCTGTGGAGCAGAGCGTGAAAATGTGGCCCCCGCGCCGTTCTATAAAGCCCGGCAGCAGGGCCAGCGTGATGTCGTAGGCGCTGAGCAGGTTCACGGCCAGCATCTGGCGCAGCTGCGAGCCGTCGGCAGGCTCGTCCTGCAGGCGACCGGGAATAAACGCCCCGGCGTTGTTGACCAGCACCTCCACGGGCAGGCCCAGGCCCAGCACAAACTGCGCAAAGAGGGCGCAGTCGGCGGCTTGGCTTAGGTCGGCCGCGAGGGTGTATAACTTCCCACCATCGGCGCTGGTTGACGCCCCGGCTTCCAGCTGTTGCAAATCAGCCGCCGAGCGGGCGCAGGTAGCCACGGCATAGCCGGCGCGCAGAAACCGCCGGACAACGGCCAACCCAATACCTTTGCTGCCGCCGGTTACGACGACCAATTTTTCCTTTGGCTCCACTGTGTAGCTGGTTTTTTACGTAAGGTGGCAAGTGGCCACGTTCTTTGCCGCAAGCAACCCCGGGCACTGGGGTTGGGTTTACTTCTCAGCCTATTTTTTCATGCTTAAAATTTTTGGCTCCTTCGTGCTTTTCATGCGCGGAATGGTGATGCGAACCGAGCGTTTCTCAACGCTCTGGAACCGCACCATCGACGAAGCTATTCTCATCGGGGTCGACTCGGTAGTCATTGTGTCCATCGTCTCGGCCTTTATCGGGGCAGTTACCTGTGTGCAAATTGCTTACAACTTCACCAATCCGCTCATTCCGAAGTCGACCATCGGCTACATGGTGCGGGAAATGACCATCCTGGAGCTGGCACCCACCATCACCTGTGTAGTGCTGGCCGGCAAGGTGGGCAGTAGCATCGCCGGGGGCCTGGGCACCATGCGCATCACCGAGCAGATTTCGGCGCTCGAGGTAATGGGCATCAATTCCACCTCGTACCTGGTGCTGCCCCGTATTCTGGCGTCGATGATAACCTTCCCGCTGCTGGTAATCATGGCCATGGCGCTGGGCATCCTCGGCGGCTACCTGGCCGGCACCCTGTCGGGGGCCATGACCGCTGAGGAGTACATCCAGGGCATTCGCGACTCATTCATTCCCTACAACATCGTTTTTGCCCTCATCAAGTCGGTGGTCTTTGCCTTTCTGATTTCGGGCATCTCGGCCTACAAAGGCTACTACACGCAAGGCGGCGCCCTGGAAGTAGGGGCGGCCAGCACCTCCGCCGTTACCAACTCCATCATCGCCATCCTGCTGGCCGACTACGTGCTGGCGGCTGTTCTGCTGTAAGAAAGGAACTTGGGGACTTGGGGTCTTAGGGTCTTGGTTTTACTACTAGTAACCCCAATCCCGATAGTATCTATGTCCCTAAGACCCCAAGTTCCCAAGACCCCAAGTCATGATTGAAGTATCCAATATCCAGAAGGCCTTCAATGGCAACCCGGTGCTGAAGGGCATCTCCTGTACGTTCGAAACCGGCAAGTGCAACCTGGTGCTCGGCGGCTCGGGCACGGGCAAAAGCGTGCTGCTGCAGTGCATCGTGGGGTTGATGAAGCCCGACCTGGGCTCCATCACCTTCGACGGCACGATGTACACCAACAACAAAATCAGCATCCGCCAGGAAATCCGCCGCAAAATCGGCATGCTGTTTCAGGGCTCGGCCTTGTTCGACTCGATGACGGTGGCCCAGAACGTGGAGTTTCCGCTGCAGATGCTGACCAAGGAGATGACGCCGGCCGAGCGCCGGGACAGGGTGGAGTTTTGCCTCAAGCGCGTAGGGCTGGAAAATGCCGGCAATAAGATGCCCTCGGAAATCTCTGGCGGTATGAAAAAGCGCGTCGGTATTGCCCGCGCCATTGCACCCAACTGTACCTACCTATTTTGCGACGAGCCCAACTCCGGCCTCGACCCGGCCACGAGCATCAAGATTGACGAGCTGATTCACGAAATCACGCACGAATACAACATCACCACGGTAGTCATCACTCACGACATGAACTCCGTGATTGAAATCGGGGAGCACATCATTTTCCTGCATCAGGGCAAGAAGCTGTGGGACGGCACCAAAGATGAAATCCTGAATGCCCAGGTCCCCGAGCTACAGGAGTTCATCTTCAGTAGCAGCCTCGTGCGCGCTGCCAAGCGCATCGATGAGGAAGAAGGCGGCCTGGCGTCCATCCAGGACCACGAAGGCGGAGGTATTTAAGAGGCTGAAAATCAGGTAGGCGCAGGGCTCGCCCCCGCCCATCGTTAGTACGAAAAATCGTTCAACGACGGGAGGGGCAAGCCCTGCCCCTACATCTTTTACCTGCTTATGCAGGCGGCAGTAGCAACTTCAAATGGCCCAGATGGTGCTGTCCGTGCCAGGCGTACAGCGCAAGGGCCTGGTCGAGGCGGTACTCTTTGTCGTAGCCGGGGTGGTAGAAGGTGCGGCGCCACTGCTCATCGCTGAGGTGGTGCATCAGGTTCACCCAGCGCGTGTGCAAGGCCTCCAGTAGAGTGAGGGAAACAGTGACTGGCGTGGCCTCAACGTCGGGCAGCTCGGCCCAGGCGGCTTCGTCGTAGGGCCGGATGGTGGGGTTTTCCTCCGTCAGAGCCAGCCGGAAGCGGGAGTAGGCCATCATGTGGGAGTCGGCCACGTGGTGCAGCACCTGACGGCCGGTCCAGCCCCCGGGCCGGTAAGGCAACTGCAGCCGCTCGCCACCCACTGCTCGCCCCATAGCCGTGAGCTGAGCAGGCAGATCGGCAATCTGTTGAATCAAAGGTGCCCGCTCAGCGGCGCTCAGGGAAGTTTCGGGCACCAGCGCGCGGCCAACCGGAAAGCGGAGGAAGTCGTCCATCTAAATAAAGGGGAAGAGTTAAAAGTTATACCAAAAGCAAAAGTGAAGAATTAATAGGGGCAAGACCAATTAACTCTTCACTTTTAACTTTTCACTTTTACCTAATGCATTAGCCGTTGTTGCGCTTGTTGAGTTCGTCGCGAATCTTAGCGGCCTTTTCGTAGTCTTCTTTTTCCAGAGCCTGGGAAAGCATCTTGGAAAGCTCGTCCGACGAAACCTGGCCGCTTGGCTCCTTGGGCTCGGCGGCCTGCTTGCTGGGCCGCGGCGCCGGGGTGTCATCGTCCTCATCGTCTTCGTCATCCTCGTCTTCGTCCGACTCGTCGGCGGCTTCGTCAAGGTCGGTGAGGATGATGCCTGCTTCGCTGAGCACGCTTTCCACCGTGAAGATGGGCACGCCGAAGCGCAGGCCGATGGCAATGGCATCGGAAGGCCGGGCGTCGATTTCGAAGGTGCTGGCGCCGTCCGAGCACACGATGCGCGAGTAGAAGACGCCTTCCTTCAAATCGGAGATAATCACCTCCAGAATAACCACGTGCACATGCTCGGCAAAGGACTTGAACAGGTCGTGGGTCAGCGGGCGGTTGGGGCTAATCTTCTCGATTTGGATGGCGATGCTTTGCGCCTCAAACATGCCGATGATGATGGGCAGGCGGCGGTTGCCATTTTTCTCGCCCAGAATCAGCGCAAAGGAGCCGGATTGCGACTGGCTGGAGGAGAGGCCAAGAATTTCAAGCTGGATTTTTTTCAAGGGAATGGGGTCTTTCGGACTTGGGGTCTTGGGGACAGGGCAGGAGGGACGTTCTGTACGGCAAATAAAGGCAAAACGGCCAGAACTTGCGGCTGAAAATATCGGGCTGGCCAAAAAAAGAACTTGGGGACCCGGAGTGTTTCCAGGTCCCCAAGTTTCGGGTATTCTGCAAGCAAAAACTAGCTCAGCTCTTTAACGGCCGCGGTCAGCTTGGGCAGCACGTCGAACACGTCGCCAACGATGCCGTAGTCGGCTGCTTTGAAGAACGGCGCCTCGGGGTCTTTGTTGATGACCACAATCACCTTGGAGCTGTTCACGCCGGCCAGGTGCTGAATAGCGCCCGAAATGCCGCAGGCAATGTACAGGTTCGGCGACACTGTGATGCCGGTTTGGCCCACGTGCTCGTGGTGAGGGCGCCAGTCTACGTCCGACACCGGCTTGGAGCAGGCCGTAGCCGCGCCCAGGGCCTTGGCCAGGTCTTCGATGAGGTGCCAGTTTTCGGGGCCTTTCATGCCGCGGCCACCGGATACCACCCGCTCGGCCTCGGGCAGTAGCACGCCGCCGGCTTGGTCCTGCATCACCACCTGCTTGGGAGCATCGGCAAAGTCGGTGTCCGACAGCTGGGCCGAAAAGCTCTGCACCTGGGCCGTTTTGCCGGCTTCGTGCTTGGCTTCGATGGAGTTTTTCTTCACGGCAATGATTTTGCGCTCGCCGCTCAGCACCACGTCGGCAAAGGCTTTGCCGGAGAAGGCGCCACGCTTCACTATAAAGCTGCCGCCCTCAGTGCGGGGCAGCTCTACTACGTTGGTAGCCAGGCTGGCCTTCAGACGTACCGACAGGCGTGAGCCCACGGCAGCGCCGATGTTGGAGTTGGCCAGCACAATGAGGGTAGCCTGCTCCTGCTCGGCCGCCGTGGCGATGAGCTTGGTGTAGGCATTGTTTACAAAGTCTTTCAGGCGCGGCTCGGCATCGTAGAGCACCTTGCTGATGCCCTGCTCACCCAGCTTGGACAGGTTGGCTTCATTGGCTTCGCCCACGGCAACAGCCGTAGCCGTAGTGCCCAGCTGGGCAGCTACCTGGGCCCCGTAGGAGGCCACTTCAAGCGAAGACTTTTTTACTTCGCCTTTGTCGCATTCGACAACAACTAAAACGGACATGGGGATTTCATTTATCATTTATCAATTAACAGTTATCAGGCAAATGCGGCTGCAGAACTTGTTAAATGATAAATGATGATTGATAAATGATTAAATGACTTTGGCTTCGTTGCGGAGCAGCTTAATCAGCTCGCCGGCGCTTTCGGCGGGGATGAGCTTCACGCCTTGCTTTTTGGGCGGCAGGGCGTACTCGGCTACCTGGGTACGGGCGGGCTCGCCCACAGGCTGCACCACTTTCAGGGGCTTGGTGCGGGCCGTCATGATGCCGCGCATGTTGGGGATGCGGGGCTCGCACATGGGCTGCTGGCAGGAGGCCACAAAGGGCGTATTCACCTGCACGATTTCCTTGCCGCCTTCAATCTCGCGCTCCAGGGTGGCGGTGTTGCCGCTCATGTCGAGCTTCATGGCCGGGGCCACGGTGGGAATGCCGAGCATTTCGCCCACCATGCCGTGCACCTGGAAGCCATTGTAGTCGATGCTTTCCTTGCCCATCAGTATCACGTCGTAGCCGCCTTCTTTGGCGACGGCGGCGATTTGCTCGGCCACGAAATAGGCATCCTGGGGGTGGGCATTGACGCGGATGGCGTCGTCGGCCCCGATAGCCAGCGCCTTGCGGATGTTGGGCTCGGTGTCGGCCTCGCCTACGTTCAGCACCGTGACGGTGCCGCTGCCAGCGGCTTCTTTCAGCTCAATGGCGCGGGTGAGGGCGTATTCATCCCAGGGGTTAATCACGAACTGCACCCCGGCTTTGTTGAATTCCTTGTTGTCGGGGGTGAAAGTGATTTTGGTGGTCGTGTCGGGCACGTTACTGATACAGACCAGAAATTTCATCTAAACGGGCTTATGGTGGGCTAAAAAGGAGGAAAAAAGGCTGCTTGCATAACATTTTCAGCTCGGGCAAAGTTTTTCAACATCTGCCCTGAACTCGGTATGTAGCGCAAAAACCGCATTTTTGCCCCAAAGATAGGTAAAATACCCACCCAATGAATCCTTCCTCTCCTTCCCGGCTGCAGCAGCTGCTGGCTTTCTACGCCGACGACCCCAACGACCCGTTCACCATCTACGCGCTGGCCACCGAATACCGCGCCAGCGAACCCCTGCGGGCCTGGGAATATTACCAAAAGCTGCTCAGCGAGCACCCCGACTACGTGGGCACCTACTACCACGCCGGCAAGCTGCTCGAAGGGTTTGGGAAAAAGGACGAAGCGGCCGATATATACCGCAAAGGTTTGGTTGTAAGCAAAAAAGCGGGCCAGCAGCACGCCGCCAGCGAGCTGCGCCAGGCCCTGAACAGCTGCCTGGGGCTGGACTACGAGGATAATTAAGGCGCTGGAGTCAAGCGTATCAAGGACTTCGCAACACGCGCATGGGAGCTAAGATTTTACTGGTTGAGGACGAGCCCAAAGTGTCGGCTTTTATTCGGCGCGGGCTGGAAGAAGAAGGCTTCGAAGTAGAAGTGGCGTATGACGGGCCGTTTGGGCAGCGTCTGGCTCTAAGTCGGGAGTACGACCTGATGATACTCGATGTCATCCTGCCGGGCCAGAACGGCTACGAAGTGCTGCGGGCCGTGCGGGCCCAGGAGCAGGCCATGCCCATCCTGATGCTCACGGCCCTGGGCACCACCCCCGACAAGCTGCAGGGATTCGACGGCGGGGCCGACGACTACCTGGTGAAGCCATTCGACTTTGCCGAGCTGCTGGCCCGGGTGCGCGCCCTGACGCGGCGGCGCGGTGCCAGCGAGAAAGGCCGGCTACTGACCCTGGCCGACTTAACCGTAGACACGGCTGCTAAAACCGCCAGCCGCAACGGGCAGCCCATCCGCCTCACGGCCCGCGAGTTCAACCTGCTGGAGCTGCTGCTGCGTCACCAGGGCCGCGTGCTCAGCCGGGCCGAAATTGCCGAGCACACCTGGGAAGAGGCTTTTGATGCTGGCTCCAACGTCATTGACGTGTACGTAAACTACCTGCGCAACAAAGTGGATAAAGGCTTCGACCAGAAGCTGATTCATACGGTGGTAGGTATGGGCTACGTGATGCGTGAGGAGTAAGGCAAGGCCGATTCTCTTTCCACTTTCATTTACTTAACATGACGCTGCGAAATCGGATTGCGCTGCTCTTTACCGGTATTGTGGCGGTGCTGCTGCTGCTGGCCTTTACGGTGGTGTTCCTGCTGCATGCCGACTACACCCGGCAGGAATTTCAGCGGCGGCTCTACGACCGGGCGCAGGTGACGAGCTACATCTACCTGGAAAAGGACGAGATGAAAGCCGAGGCCTTCCGAAACTTCGAACGCAAGTATTTGCAGTCGCTAACCGGCGAAATCCTGCAGGTGTACGATGCCAACGGCGAAGTACGCTTCATGGCCGAGGATGAGCGGGTGCAGCTGCCCGATGCAGTTTTGGCCCGCATCATTGCTAACAAGGAGCTGTACTTCCACCTGGGCGAGCGGCAGGCGGTGGGCATCTTTTACCGCGACAACCAAGGCGAGTACGTGATAGTGGCTGCCGCCGAAAACGTGGCCGGGCACAAGCGCCTGCGTTACCTGGCGTCCATCATGGGCCTGATTTTCGTGGGCAGCCTGGTCATTATCTACGGTGCGGGGCGGGTGCTGGCGGGGCGGGCCCTGGCACCCATTGCGGCACTCAACGACCAGGTGGACCGCCTTAACGCCCAGGACCTGCACCGGCGCGTAGACGCTGGCCGACTGCGCGACAGCGAGCAGGACGACCTGGCCCGGCTGGCCCGCACCTTCAACCGGTTACTGGCCCGGCTGGAGGAAAGCTTCGCCAGCCAGCGCACCTTCGTCAGCAATGCCTCGCACGAGCTGCGCACCCCGCTTACGGCCAGCATCGGCGAGCTACAGGTGCTGCTGACGCGGGAACGTCAGCCCGAAGCGTACCGCGAGGGTGTGGCTTCAGTACTGGCTGAGCTGCAGCAGCTGAAAGATTTGATAAACAATTTGCTGGACATGGCGCAGGCGGATGGTGCGTTGACTGGAAAAGAAGATATTCGCTTAGACGAACTTCTATTGGAAGTGCGTGAGGCCCAGCCCCCGGCCCAGCGCAAGCGCCTGCACGTGGACCTGAGCGAGCTGCCCGACGACGCGGCCGTGCTGGAAATCAAAGGCCACCGCGCGCTGCTGGTGCGGGCGGTGAGTAATCTGGTTGACAACGCCCTGAAATACTCGGCCCCGGACCAGCTGGTACGAATGAGCCTGCGCTGTACGGCCCGGAGCTGCCGCCTGCAGGTGGCTGACACCGGCGTAGGCATTTTGCCGGCCGACTTGCCGCGCGTGTTTCAGCCTTTCTTCCGGGCCGACAGTGCCCGCGGGGTGGTGGGCCACGGGGTTGGCCTGCCCCTGGCCAAGCGCATTGCCGAATTGCACGGCGGCACGCTCAGCCTGCAGTCGGAGCCGGGGCGTGGTACCGTGGCCGAGCTGGTGCTGACGCGGGAGCAGGTGGATGAGGAGGAAGCCGAGGATTAGGGGCCAAAGCCGATTTTTTTGGTTTTTCACCGAAAAAACAACTTTCTAATCCTCCTCTAATGTACCTCTAATACCAGCCTAATGTGGGGAGGGGAAGTTTGCAGCAGTTCTTGCTGATTGACTTTCTCCATGCTTCGACTGCTGCTGACTGCCGCCCTGCTGGCGGCTACCACTGCCACCTGGGCCCGAACCCTGGCTCCCAACGAGCCCTCGGCCGACACCGTGCGCCTGACCCTGGCCGAAGCTGAGCAGCGCTTTGCCCAGAACAATCTGGCTTTGCTGGCCCAGCAGTACAACGTGACCCTAGCCCAGGCCCAGGCCGTGCAGGCCCGGCTGCTCGACAATCCGACCCTGTACGTGGAGCAGGACCTGCTGGGCCGCAAGGTGCTGAACCGTGAGGTGCCAGTTGGCACGCCCGGCAACGAGATGATAGTGAGCTTCCAGCAGCTGGTGTCGCTGGCCGGGCGCCGCAAAGCCGCGGGCAAAGTAGCCCAGCAGGGCGCCGTGGTAGAGCAGTACAATCTGGCCGACCTGCTGCGCAACCTGCGCTACCAGCTGCGGACGTCCTACTTCGACCTGTTTTTCAAACAGCAGACGCTGAAGGTGTACGACGCCGAAATCAGCTCCCTGAACCATACCGTGGAGCAGTATCAGGCGCAGTATGAAAAAGGCAACGTGGCCCTGAAAGAAGTTATCCGCCTGAAAGCCTTTCTCTTCACCCTGCAAAATGAGCGGCAGGCCATCCTGGCCGACGTGGCCGCCGAGCAAACCGACCTGCACGTGCTGCTGCGCGACCCCGCCCGCAGCGAATACCGCCCCGTGGTGGACCTGGGCCGGGCCCGCGACCTGAGCCTGAGCGGCCACAGCCTGCAGGCCCTGACCGACACGGCCCTGGCCGCCCGCGGCGACCTGAAAGCCCGCCAGGCCTACGTGGAGCAGCAAAACCTGAACCTGCGGCTGCAGCACAAGCTGGCCTCGCCCGACCTGTCGCTAGGCTATACCTACGATAAGGCCGGCTCCTATATCAACGACTACCACGCCGTGACGCTGGGCGTGGCCGTGCCGCTGTTCAACCGCAACCAGGGCAACATTCAGGCGGCCAAGGCTCAGATAGCGGGGGGCAAAGCCCTGGTGGAGCAGCAGCAGCAGGCCGTGCAAACCGAAGTGCAGCAAGCCTACCAACTGGCTGAGCGCACCGACGACCTGTTTCAGCACACGAACCGCGACACCACGCCCTTCGCCCGCCTGATGGAAGGCATTGAGCAGAGCTATGCCAAGCGGGCGCTGAGTGTGGTGGAATACCTCGACTTTTTTGAATCCTACAAAAACAACCTCGTGCAGCTCAACAACCTGCGCGCCAGCCGCGTGCGCGCCTTCGAGCAGCTCAACCTGAGTGTGGGCCGCACCGTGTTCCGGGCGGAGTAAGCTGGAAGTTGACCCAATCCAGAAACTAGAAAACTTTCATACAATGAACCGCATTTCCCTTTCCCTGCTGGCGGCGCTGGCGCTGGCCGGCTGCCAGAAAACCGACGTGAAGCAGGAGAAGCCCGAGGTTTTCCGGCTGTCGGACACCATGCTGAAGCAGATTGAGCTGGACACGGCCCGCCTGCGCCCCATACAGGACGAGCTAAGCTTTTCGGGCCAGGTTGTGAGCGACGGCGACAAAACGGCCAAGGTGTTTCCGCTGGTGGGGGGCGTGGTGGAAGACCTGAAGGTGGAGCTGGGCGACCATGTGGAAAAGGGGCAGCTGCTGGCCGTGGTGCGTAGCGGCGAAATTGCTGACATTCAGAACCAGAACAGCTCGGCTGGCACCGACTTAGCCATTGCCCGCAAGAACCTGGCCGTGGCCGAAGACCAGTACGCTGCCGGCCTGGCCGCCGAGCGCGACGTGGTGCTGGCCCGCGAAGAAGCCCGCCGCGCCGCCGCCAACGTGCACAAAAGCCAGAAGCAGCTGGGCATCTACGGCGTAACGCAGGACGGCCGCTACACCATCAAGGCGCCGATTTCGGGCTTCATCACCGAGAAGAACGTGACGGAAAGCATGCAGTACAACGACTCGAACGTGGACCACTTCTTCACCATCGCCAACCTCGACCAGGTGTGGGTGATGGCCAACGTGTTCGAGTCGGACATAGCTAAGGTGAAGGTGGGCTACGAGGCTGACGTGACCACGCTAGCTTACCCCGACAAGCACTTCCGCGGGCGTATCGACAAGGTGTTCAACGTGCTCGACCCCGAGAGCAAGGTGATGAAGGTGCGCGTGCGCCTCGACAACCCCGGCTACCTGCTCAAGCCCGAGATGTACGCCCAGATTCGGGTGCTTAACACCGAGGCCACCAAGATGCTGGCCGTGCCCGCCAAGGCCGTCATCTTCGACAAGAACCGCAACTTCGTGATGGTGTACCGCGACCCGCAGCACATCGACACGCGGCCCGTGGAAATAGCCAAAACCGTGGGCGACATCAGCTACGTCCAAAGCGGCCTGCAGCCCGGCGAGCAGGTAATCGCCAAAAACCAGCTCCTGATTTACGACGAGCTGAATGACTAGGTAGGGTCTTGGGGACTTGGTGTCTTAGGAGCTTGGTTGTCGTTCGACAAGCCAGGCCGGAAACCTGCTGCCATTTTTTCGGCCCTTTGTCCCGCCCAACCCACTCCGAAAGGTTTATAAATCAGGGAATCCAGAAAATCCAAGACCCAAAGTCCCCAAGACCCCAAGTCCCCAAACCATGAACAAGCTCATTTCCGGCATTGTCGCCTTTTCGCTGAAGAACCGCTTTTTCGTCTTTTTCATGACGGCGCTGCTGATAGCGGGTGGGGTGTACAGCTACGTTCACACGCCGCTGGAGGCCTTCCCGGACGTCACCAACACCCAGATTATCATTGTGAGCCAGTGGCCGGGCCGCTCGGCCGAGGAGGTGGAGCGCTTCGTGAGCATTCCCATCGAGGTGGCCATGAACTCGGTGCAGAAGAAGAGCAACATGCGCTCCATCAGCATGTTCGGGCTCTCGGTGCTCAAGATAAACTTCGACGACGACGTGGAGGACTTCTTCGCCCGGCAGCAGGTGAACAACCTGCTGGCCGGCGTGAATTTGCCCGAGGGCTGCGAAAACCATGTGCAGCCACCCTACGGGCCCACCGGCGAAATTTTCCGCTACACGGTGCAGGGCAAGGGGCGCAGCACCAACGACCTGCTGGCCATTGAGGACTGGATAGTGGAGCGGGCGCTGAAGTCGGTGCCCGGCGTGGCCGATATCGCGGCCTTTGGCGGCACCACTAAAATTTACGAAATTAGCGCCGACCCGGCCCAGCTGCAGAAGTACAACCTGACCCCGCTGGAGGTGTTCGAGGCCGTGCGCAAGTCCAACCTCAACGTGGGCGGCGACGTGATTGAGAAGAACGGCCAGGCCTACGTGGTGCGCGGCCTGGGTTTGCTGCAAAAGCCCGCCGACATCGGCAACATCATCGTCAAGGAAGTCAACAACACGCCTATTCTGGTGCGCAACGTGGCCGCCGTGACGGAAAGCCACACGCCCCGCGTGGGCCAGGCCGGGCTCGACGACAACGACGACGTGGTGGAGGGCATCGTCATCATGCGGAAAGGGGAGAACCCCGCCGAAGTGCTGGGCCGCGTGAAAGCCAAAATTGAGGAGCTCAACACCAAGGTGCTGCCCTCGGATGTAAAGCTGGTGACTTTCTACGACCGGGACGTGCTGATGGGCTACTGCACCCACACCGTAATTCACAACCTGGTAGAAGGCATTCTGCTGGTGACACTCATCGTGTTTCTGTTTATGGCCGACTGGCGCACGACAGTTATCGTGAGCATTGTGATTCCACTGGCTCTGCTGTTTGCCTTTATCTGCCTGCGGCTAAAGGGAATGAGTGCCAATCTGCTAAGCATGGGTGCCATCGACTTCGGCATCATCATCGACGGGGCCGTGGTGATGGTGGAAGGCATCTTTGTGATACTCGACCACAAAGCCCATAAGGTGGGCATGGAGAAGTACAACAAGCTGGCTAAGCTCGGGCTGATTAAGAAAACCGGGGGCGAGCTGGGCAAGGCCATCTTCTTCTCCAAGCTCATCATCCTCACCTGCCTGATTCCCATTTTCGCCTTTGAGAAAGTGGAGGGCAAGATGTTCTCGCCGCTGGCCTACACGCTGGGCTTTGCCCTAGTCGGTGCTCTCATCCTGACCCTGACGCTGGTGCCCGTGCTTTCTTCCATTCTGCTCAGCAAAAACGTGCGGGAGAAGAACAACCCCATTGTCAACTTCTTCGACCGCATTGTGACGCGGGCTTTTGGCTGGACGTATTCCCACCAGCGCTTCAGCCTGGCGGCGGCCTTTGCGGTGATGGGACTGTCGCTGTACTCGTTCAAGTATCTGGGCTCGGAGTTTTTGCCCGAGCTAAACGAGGGCGCGCTGTGGGTGGAAGCCAAGCTGCCCATGTCGTCGTCGCTGACGGAAACCACCAAGATGGTGCACACCTTCCGCGACATCCTGCGCTCCTTCCCCGAGGTGCGCTCGGTGCTGAGCCAGACCGGCCGCTCCAACGACGGCACCGACCCCAGCGGCATGTACTACGTGCAGTGCCAGGTGAACCTCTACCCCAAGGAGGAGTGGAAGCGCAAAATCACCACCGAGCAGCTCATCGACCAGATGGACCACAAGCTCAAGCAGTACCCGGGCATCATCCTCAACTACTCGCAGCCCATCATCGACAACGTGGCCGAGGCCGTGGCCGGCATCAACGCCTCGCTGGCCGTCAAGATATTCGGTAACGACCTGGAGGCTATTAATGCCAAGGCCGACTCGGTGGCGACCATCCTGCGCGGGGTGCGCGGCGTGAAGGACCTGGGCGTACTGCGCAACCTGGGCCAGCCCGAGCTCAGCCTCAAGCTTGACCAAAGCCGCATGGCTGCCTACGGCGTGAGCACCGCCGACGCCCAGGCCGTGGTGGAAATGGCCATCGGCGGCAAGGCGGCCACCCAGATTTACGAAGGCGAGCGGCGCTTCGACGTGCGCATCCGCTACCCCCAGGAGTACCGCAGCACCGAGGCCGAGATTGGCGAGCTGCGCGTGCCCACCATGCGCGACAGCAAGGTGGCGCTGAAGGAAATAGCCACCATTGGCACCGTGAACGGCCCGGCTTTCGTGTACCACGACAACGGGCAGCGCTTCATTGCTGTCAAGTTCAGCATCCGCGACCGGGACATGGGCTCGACCATTGCCGAGGCCCAGAAGAAGGTAAACGCGCAGATTCACCTGCCCAAGGGCTACCGGGTGGAGTGGGCCGGCGAGTTTGAAAACCAGGTGCGCGCCACCCAGCGCCTGACGCAGGTAGTGCCGGTGTCGCTGGTCATCATCTTCATCCTGCTGTTCATCACCTTCGGCAACGGCAAGGACGCCGGGCTGGTGCTCGTGAATGTGCCCTTCGCCCTCATCGGCGGCATCCTGGCTTTGCACCTCACGCACACCAACTTCAGCATCTCGGCCGGCATCGGCTTCATCGCCCTGTTTGGCATCTGCATTCAAAACGGCATTGTGCTCATCACCGTGTTCAAGCAGAACCTGCGGCGCAAGCTCAGCCTGGCCCAGAGCCTGCGCGAGGGTGTGGCCTCGCGCGTGCGCCCCGTGGTGATGACGGCCCTGATGGCCCTCATCGGCCTCACGCCCGCTGCTCTGAGCACCGGCATTGGGTCCGAAACACAGAAGCCCCTGGCCATTGTCGTTATTGGCGGGCTGGTGTCGGCTACCATCCTCACGCTGCTGATTTTCCCGCTCATCTTCGCCTTCTTCTACCGCGAGCTGCACCAGGATGGGCCGGCCCCGGAAGCAGTTGCCGAGCACCAGCCGGTGCTGGTGGGCGCTTAGGAGGTGCCATTTTTGCTGTGCATTTTAAAGCCCCGGCGTCGGTCCTGATGTCGGGGCTTTGGCTTGAATACGAGGAGCAGAGTGCAGGAAGGGAGCAGCTTTTAAGCTGGCAAGCTGGTCTGGCAGTTAACCAGTGGCCGAACAATTTGCTAACCCGCTTACGGGCAATAGTCTAATGGCGCTATCTTAGGCTTTTTAATACACTTTCTTGCGCAATTTTCCCATGAAAACAGGTCTATTAGCCCACGGTAAGATGCGCGGAAAGGCATTAAAATACTGGAGTGTTAAGTGGCTGGCTGCAGCGATGCTCCTGTTAATTTCCTGGAAGGCACAAGCTAACATGGAAGACGCCGTGGTGCGGGTGCGTGCAGAAATTCGAACCAGCCCGGCCCTGATTAAGCTGGTCTGGACCTCCGTCAACACCCAGCCGACTGGCTACTCCATCTGGCGCAAGGCCAAGACCAGTACCGCCTGGGGAAGCCCCGTTGCCACTTTGCCACTAGGCTCGGCTTCTGAGTACAGCGACAACACAGTGGCCGTGGGGCAAGCCTATGAGTACCGTATTCGCAGAACCGACACCGGAGGGGAGGGCTACATTTTTGCCGGCATTGAAGTGCCCGCCCAGCACCAGCGTGGCACCCTGGTGCTGGTAGTCGACAATACCCACGCGACGGCCCTGGCGACTGAGCTGCAGCGGCTGGAGCAGGACCTAATAGGAGACGGGTGGCAGGTGATACGCCACGACGTAGCCCCCACCAGCACGCCGCCGCAGGTGAAAGCCCTTATTGCCGCCGACTACCAAGCCGACCCAGCTGGGGTAAAGGCGGTGTTTTTGCTCGGCCACGTTCCCATTCCCTATTCGGGCCAGCTGTTTCCGGATGGGCATACCAACCACGTCGGGGCCTGGCCGGCCGATGCCTACTACGGCGACATGGTATCATCCTGGACCGACACGCAGGTAAACATCCAGACCGCCTTTCGGCCGGAAAACTACAACGTGCCCGGCGATGGCAAGTTTGACCGCACGCAGCTGAATGGTATGACCTTGCAGGTGGGCCGGGTAGATTTAAGCGACCTGCCAGCCTTCGCCCTGAATGAGCAGGAGCTGTTGCGGCGCTACCTGCAGAAGGACCACGACTTTCGGCACCGCGTGTTTGCCGTGCGCGAGCGCGCTTTGATTACCGACAACTTCTTCAATTTCAACAATGAAGGATTTGCTAACAACGGGTGGCGCAATTTCTCGCCTTTGGTAGGGGAGAGCAACATCACCGAAGGGCCTTACTTCTCTACGCTGGCCACCCAGGATTATCTGATGGCCTACGGCTGCGGCAATGGCAGCTTTACCAGCGCCAGCGGGGTGGGCAGCACGACTGACTTCGCTAACCAGACGGTGAAGAGCGTCTTCAACATGATGTTTGGTAGCTACTTTGGCGACTGGGACTTCACGGATAACTTTTTGCGGGCCGCCATTGCCGGGTCTGGCTACAGTCTGACCAATTGCTGGGCCGGGCGCCCCAACTGGCAGTACCACCACATGGGCCTGGGCGAAACTGCCGGCTACGCCACTTACGTGACGCAGAACATACCCTACCTGTACACGCTCAGCGGCGGCAGTGGCCAGGTGCATGTCGCGCTGATGGGTGACCCCAGCTTGCGCCTGCACACCCTGGCGCCGGCTACCGCCCTTGCCACAACCACTGTGAACGGCGGCGCCGTGCTGAGCTGGACGGCCAGCCCGGAAGCGGTGCTGGGCTACTACGTGTACCGGTCCGCCAGCCCGACCGGCCCTTTCACGCAGGTTACGGCGCAGCCCGTTGCAGCTACCACTTATACCGACGCCACGCCACTGCCCGGACCTTCTACCTACATGGTGCGCGCGGTGCAGCTGAAAACCAGCAACTCGGGCTCTTACCACAACCTAAGCCAGGGGGTATTTGCCAACTTTACCGCCCCGGCGGCCATCGTGCCAACCTGGCTGGGGACGGTAAGTAGCAGCTGGAGTAACCCCGCTAACTGGAATACCGGCGTGGTGCCGGGCGCGCTCACCGAAGTCGTTATTCCGGCGGGCACCCCCTTTGCACCTTCCGTAAATGGCACTTTCAGTTTGAGCCGACTGAACCTCGTGGCTGGCGCTCAATTGACAGTGGCAGCCGGTGCCTCGCTCACAGTGCAGTACCAGCCCGATGTGCAGTTGAGCACTGGCAATACGCCTACCCGCCTGGTACTGGCTGCGGGCACAGCCACCACGCCCGGTGGGCTGTTGGAAATTAAAGACCATACCGGCTCCACCGGCCTGGCTCTGGCGACTGGTACGCTGCTCACGGTGGGTGACTACGCTGAGCTGCGCTTGGTGGGCAGCTTGTTCAACACTGGTGGAACAGTCAGCTTTAGTCGCTTTGGCCGGCTGGCCTTTACCAGCGATGCCGCCCAGCCCGGCCAGGCTTTGCAGCACGACATCTTTGGATTATCAACTATGCGCATTGGCGTACTAGTAGTTACCCATAGTGTTGATGTGCTGCTAATTGACAGTGCAGTAGAAGTAGCGGGCCAGATAGAAAACCAGGGCAACATTGTTACCAATAATAACCTTACCCTTTTGTCCTCGCCCGGCCAGCAGGCCATACTGGCGCCGGTGGTTCAGGGGGCCAGCCGCACGCTCGGGACTTACACCGGCAACGTGCGGGTGCAGGTGTATGTAGACGGCAGCCGCAATGCGGGCCTGGGCTACCGCCACCTGGCGGCTCCGGTTCACAATGCCACGGTGGGTGCCTTAAGCACGTCATCCTTTACCCCCGTGGTGAATCCGCTTTTCAATTCTGTGGGCAACACGGTAACGCCTTTCCCAACGGTTTATAGCTATTCACAAAGCCGGGTTGATTCTGCGCGGGTCCCAGGGCCGGTAGGCTTTGACCAGGGCTGGCGCTCCCCCAGTGGCTTGTTCGACCCTTTGACTTACGGCCGGGGCTATAGCGTGAACATGCGGGGAAACAACACGCTGAGCTTTATGGGCTCGGTCATAACCGGAAACAGCCCCATCAGCAGCCCTTTTAATCTGGCTCTGGACCGGGGCGCCAATCCTGCTGCTGGCTGGCATTTGCTGGGCAACCCCTTCGTAGCACCGCTCGATTGGGACCAGCTGGTAGCAAACAACCGCTTAAGTAATGCCAACACCGCGCTGTACGTGTTCAAGAGCAGTGGGCGGTATAGCGGTAGCTACGCCAGCTATGTTCCGGGTATAAATGGCGGCCCGGGGGTGGGGCTAAACGGCGGCACCAACGTTATTCCCGTTGGCCAGGGCTTTTTCGTGCAAGCCAACCCCGGCAGCGGCGGGGCTTCCGGCGGCAGCATCGCCTTCCATTTAAACGACCTGCTGACGGCTGCCAATGCTACCGCTGTGCAGCGTACTGCCGTTGACACCCGGCCTCGCCTGGTGCTGGCTCTGCAGAACCAAGCCCAGACCGTGGCGCACCAAACGGCCATTTACTTCCAGGCGGGCGCTACGGCCGGGATAGATGCTGCTTACGATGCTGCCTACCTGCCCGGGCCGGAGCAACCCGTTGCCTTGACTTCGGCGCTGGCCGGCAGCTCATTCAGTATCAACGGCCTGCCGGCCCTTACGGGAGCCGACGTAACGGTGCCGCTCCAGCTCCGGGCCAGGACGGCAGGGCAGTACCAGCTGGTAGTAGAAACCCTGGCCAACTTACCGGCCGGGTATCGGGCTTACCTGCTTGATGCCAGTACTAGCAGCTTGGTAGACCTGGCTGGCACAGCACTTACTCCCGTGGCATTACCGACAAATACGGTCGTGAGTCGCTACAGCATTGTGTTCAGCACGCAGCCGCGGGTGCTGGCTACGGCGCCAGCGTCGCTGGCTGCGCTGGTGAGCCTCTTTCCCAACCCCGCCCATGGCCATATTACGCTGTTGTTGCCGCCGGCCCTGCGCGGCCCGCATCCGGCTCCGGTGGCCGTGTGTAATGCTTTGGGGCAGCGGGTATGGACCGGCACCTTCCAAGGCCAGGGGGATGACGGTATGCAAGTTCCTTTGGGAGGCTTGCGCCCCGGCGTCTATACCATGCAGGTGCAAACGGTGGTGGGCCTGATTAGCCGGCGCTTTCAGATTGAGTAAGCACACGGGGACAGCTACTTCCGCAGCTTGGCCCACACCGCTTCCAGCTCCGGCGCGGTGCGGGTGAGCAAAACGCCCGCGCCGTACACCACGGTGAGCACGCCGCCGCGCCAGAGCAGGTTAAGCCACAGGTTGGGCAGAGTCGGAAGCCACATAACTGCTGCCGCGGCCACAATGGCTACGGCCAGCACCCGCGGCACGCGGCTATCAAAGGGCTGCAGGCCGTAGGCGCGCCACACAAACCAGGTGCGGGCTGCGTTGATGGCCGTCAACGCCAGGCAGTAGGCCACGGCGGCGCCCAGTAGGCCCAGCCGGGGGATGAGCAGCCAGTTGAGTACAATGGTGCCCAGGGCCAGCAGAAAATTGAAGGCCAGGTCGTAGCGGTAGCGGGGCGAGGTTACGACGATGATGCCGTTGACGCCGGCGATGCCGTCGATGAGGCGGCCCAGCAGCAGGAGCAGCACGGCTACGCTGGCCGTGGCATACGCCGGCCGGTTGATAAGGCCGTAGATGAAGTCCAGGTTCAGGCCGATGCCCAGGGCTAGGTAGCAGCCCACCAGGGTGTTAAGGCGAGTAGTGCGCCGGTAGAAGCTGCTCAGCTTGTCGAGGGCGCCTTCTTTCCAGTACTCGGCAATCAGCGGAAAGGCCGTTTTGTTGAGGGCCCGGAAGGGCATGGTCAGCGCCGTGCTGATGTTGGTGGCAATGAGGTAGATGCCGGCCGCGGCGAGGCTGAGCTTGGCGCCCACCATGAGGTTGTCGATGGTGAGCAGGATGGTGCCCGAGATGCTGTTGAGCAGGGCAAAGCCGCCGTAGCCCAGCATTTCGCGCAAAGGGCGCACGCGCAGCACCGCCCGCGTAGGCCAGATGTGCAGCTCGCCAATGGCCGCCAGGTACACCGTCAGCAGCAGGGCCATGGTTGCGTAGGCGCCAAAGTAGGCCAGGATAAACTCTGAGAAGCTAAGCCAACCCGCTCCGTAGGCAGCAGCAGCAGCCACGATGAGCACACGCAACAGCACTTCCTGCACGAAAGAGGAAAACGCTGTGTGGTACAGGGCCTTCAGAAAGGCATCCTGCAGCGAATACAGCAGGATGCAGCCGGCCATGCCCACGGCCACGAAGTAGTGGGCGTCGAGCAATGCCGCATCCTTGGCGTACCAGTGCAGCACCAGCGGCTTGCCCAACCAGAACAGGGCCGCCGCCACCACAAAGCCCAGCATGGGCAGCCCCAGCAACAGGGCCAGAAAGCCCGAATGCCCACGGCCCTGGCCCCGGAAGTACGGAAAATACCGCATGGCCATGCTCGGAAAGCCAAAGGCCACCAGCTGGGCCCCAATGGTGGCCAGCGACACCAGAATGCCCGTGAAGCCGACCTGGGTGGTAGTGAGCAGCCGCGGCAGCACCACGGTGGTATTGACGAAGCCAATGGCCAGACCGGCGTAGGAAATCAGGGTGTTGCGAAGGCCCTGGCGTTGGACGATGCCCAAGAGGTGAGGTGGTGAGGTGGTGAGATGGTGGTTTAGTGATTTAGTGATTTAGTGGGTCTGGAAGGGCGTTTGCTTTTACGAACGTCAACCTCACTAATTCATCATTTCACAATTTCACCGTTTGCTTCGCAATTTCGGCTACAATCTGGCTACCGGTGAGGAAAGCGGCCCCGCGCTGCTGCAGGTAGGTCATGATTTCAGCGAATTGCCGGGGGCCTGTTACTTCATTGGCCGGGTCGAAATGGTCGTTGTGCCAGAGCACCGTTGCCACGCCGCCAAACTTTTCTACTTCGGCCAGCATGGGCAGCAGCGCGGGCAATATTTCGTCGGCGTTTAGCTGTAAGTAGTTGGGATGGTGCAGGGTGGCATCCATCACGTTGAGGGGGATTTCCAGGTAGTTGTGCGCCCGGCCATTAACAAAGTCGAAGGGGTAGAAGGGCAGGCAGCAGGAATTGCGGAAGCCATAGTGCTCGGCAAAGCCCAGCGTGCTGTCGTAGCTGAATCCAGCCTGCTCTACCAGTGTGGGCGTGGTGCGCGGCTCCCAGCGCAGGTAGTGAAAGCGCAGGCCTTCGTGGTCGGGCTTGAGGGTTGCCGTATCCCGGGCTAGTTGGTCGGGGTACCTTGCCGTGCCGATGCTGCCGTGCAGGCCCAGCTCAAAACCCTGCTGCTTTAAGTGCTGCAGGCGGGCTCGCAATTGCGGCGTGATGGTGTAGTCGGCATTGGGGGTGCCTTCAGAGGCCTGCTGGGCCGCTGGCAGCATGAAGAAGGTAGATGTGGCGCCGTAGCTGGCCACGGTGTCGGCCACAGTTTCCAGGTTGTCCCAGGCATCGGGCTGCGTGAAGTGCCGCCACATTTGCCGGCCGAAACGCAGGAGCTGGCCCTGCCTGAGTGCGGCTTTGGCTGGTGCTTTCCAGGCGCTGCGCAGGGTATCAATGTCGTGAGTGATAAAGGCGGCGAAGGGCGCGCTGCAGTCCCAGCGCCGGGGGCGCAGCTGCTGGCCAGTGACGTGCTCCACGGCCGTCTTCAGCACATCGAAATAGTAGTTCACCACGGGCAGCGCCACGCAGCCGTAGCGCTGCTGCACACTGGCTGCGTAGGGAAAGCGGCCGTGCCGGTCGCGGGTATTGGCGAAGTACTCCTGCCAGCCGCTGAGCAGGTAGAAGGCTCCGGAAATGACGTCGGCGTTGATGCGGGCGCTGCCCTCACCGAGCTCCAGCAAAGGCTTTTCGGGCTGGGCGTCGAAGAAAAAAGGCAGCTGCTGCCCGGCCCATTCGCGGAAATTTGGCGCAGCCGGGTGGGGGCTTTCGTTGTCAAAAAAGCCCTCACCATCTTCTGCTACTACCACATGAGCAGCCTCAGCCTCGTAGCCGATTGAAACCGCCGGCGCGCCGGGATAAGCCAGGGCAAAATGCCGGAGCACGTAGTCGAGCCGAGTCTGCCGCGGGGCACCGGCAAACGGCGCTTCCAGCGAGTTGCCGGTTTGTGCTTCTATTTCGGCCATGAGCCCGCGCCCGTACCCAACATTCAGCCACTTGTTCAGCACCCGGGCGGCCAGGGCCTGGCTTTGCCCTTCGTCGGCGGTGCCCAGGGTGGCGTTGTAATAAGCAGCCCGGCGGTACACATCGGCGGGCTTGTGCGCCGCATAATTGCGGAGCAGCATCAGCAGCTCAGCCGGGGTGTGGGCCCGCTCCACCAGGCCGTGGGCCACGTAGCCGTAGTAGTCCTCCGTCAGTGGGTTGGTGCCGAAGCGGAAATACAGGCTCACGACGTTGAGCAGCGTGGCTTCCAGGTGAGTGGAAGTGTCGGCCGCCACCAGCGCATCCTGGCTCAGCAAAAAGTCGAACACGTTTTCCTGCCGGGCGCTGGACCACTGCAGCGTAGGCAGCAGCGCCCGCAACGGGCCAAAGTCGCGTCCGTCGCTGGGGTGGGGGCGTAGCGTGAAAGTCAGCTCCGGCAGGCCTTGCACCAGCAGCTGCAGGGTTTCGGTCAGGGCCGGCATCGGGTCGTGCACGTTGCAGGCTATGCCCACGCGGCGCACGGCCGGGGCGGTATTGCGCTGAGCCAGGTAGGCGTCAGCTTTGGGCATGCCCACCAGTTCCACCTGTCCGGCAATGGGGCCGCACTGCCGGTACTTGTCCAGGGCGTCCTGGCCTTCGAGCAGGCTCAGGTCGAACCCCAGCGGCGGGAAGTGCACGCTCACGCTGGCGTGCTGCACGTAGGCCGTGGGCACGCCCTCGGCGCGGCAGGCCAGCAGCAGCGAGCGGGTGTCGTCGTTGTGGTCGTTGGAGAAAATGACGGCCCTCGGCCGGTAGTGGCGCAGAGCCCGCCGGTACACCTCGTAGTAGCCGATGGCGTAGAAGATGAAGTCGAAAAAGCGCCAGGCCCGGCGGCCTTCCCGCCGCAGCAAGCCCGCAAACACCAGCGGAAACTGCCAGTAGTAGCTCAGCTTGCGCCGCAGCGAAAGCCGGTTCACCTGGCCGTTGTAGCGCCCGATGTTCTTGGCCTGCCCCGCCAGCAGCACCGCATCGGGCCGGGCTTTTTTGATGAATTCCAGCGCGTCGTAGTTGTTGGCACTCACCACGTAGAGCCATACCGCCCCGTGCAGGTTTTCCGGGTTGCGGATGGGCCGGAACATGTTGCCCACCAGCCGCAACCCCGCATAGCCCAGCACCCGCACCAGCCGCTTCCACGGGCTAGCCGGCGAAATATCGGCCAAGGCAGCCGGCGGCAGCGAGGCAAATACGTCGGTGAAGCGCAGCTGCAGGATGTCGCGCAGGCGGGTGATTAGGGTGTGAGGGTAGGAGGGTATGGGGGTAGGAGTCGTTTCTTTTGCTGAAGCTGCCATTCGTGCGAAACCTGAAATCCTAACTAATACCCTCTTACCCTCTTACCCTCTTACCCTAAAGGGCCTCCCAGCTCAGCGGCGTGCCGGGCTTGAGGTCGCGGGTGGCCTTCCGCCCCAGCACCGTGTCCCAGTACCGCGGCCAGAGGCCGTCGCCGGGGCGGATGATTTTCAGGTTGTCGGTTGTAAGCTCTTCGCCCGCCGCAATGGGCTTGGCCACGTAGATGCTGCGCTTGTACAAGCGGCTTTTCTCCTCACCCGTCTGGATGCACAGCTGCACCGTGCCCAGGGCCTGGTGGGCGCGCTCGGTTTCCACCACCAGGGCCTGTAGCTCATGGGGCTCCAGCGAGAAGGCCGAATCCACGCCGCCCTCGGCGCGGCTCAAAGTGAAGTGCTTTTCGATGACGCAGGCGCCCAGGGCCACGGCGGCCACGCTGGCCCCTACGCCCATGGTGTGGTCGCTTAGGCCGATGGGGCAGCCGAAGGTCTCGGCTAGCACGGGGATGGTGCGCAGGTTGGTATTGGCCGGCGAGGCGGGGTAGGTGCTGGTGCACTTCAGCAGCACCAGCTCGCGGCAGCCGGCTTCGCGCAGCACCCGCACGGCTTCGTCGATTTCAGCCAGCGTTGCGGCGCCGGTGCTCACAATCACGGGCTTGCCGGTGGCGGCTACCTTGCGCAGCAGCGGCCAGTGGGCATTTTCGAAAGAGGCAATTTTGTAGGCCGGCACATCCAGCGTCTCCAGAAAGTCGACGGCCGTCTCATCAAACGGCGAGCTGAAGGCCAGCATGCCGTGCTGCCGGGCGCGGGCAAACAGCTCGGCGTGCCACTCCCAGGGCGTATGCGCTTCCTCGTACAGCTTATACAGGTTTTTGCCCTCCCACAGGCTCTGGCCTTCCTCGTCAATGGCAAAGCCGGTATCCATGGTAATGGTATCGGCGGTGTAGGTCTGCAGCTTAAGGGCATCCACGCCCGCGGCGGCGGCGGCATCCACCAGAGCCTGGGCCCGCTCCAGGCTCTGGTTGTGGTTGCCCGACATCTCGGCAATAATAAACGGCTTATGAGTGGGGCCTACGGGACGGCCGCCGATGTGTATTTCAGTCATTTCAGGACAGTGCGAATCAGAACCGCAAAGGTAGGGCTTGGTGCAAGCAAGGATGCTGCGGTACACAGCACTAAATCGCCGGTTGGCCTAGCTTTTATACAATGACGGCCAAAAGCTGTGGATGCAGTTTGCCTTCGAACAGCGTTTAAGAAACTCGGCTCATTCGTCGGTTTCTTAAACTTTGATTCGTAGACGAGTTTCGTAAACTCGTACGGTTCTGCAGCAGCCATCTAGCATCTGGTATTTGACTGTTGTTATGAGTTTAAGAAAAGGAGGGTATCATTGCATATGGCTCATAGGAACAAGTTCTTAGGCGTTAACCCCATTAGCTTGGCGTTGTGCTCGCTTCTGGCGTTGGGTTGCAGTTGCACCACCGAAAGCTCTCTGGCTGGGAACTATACACTCTTGGTCAAACTGGAGCACGAAACGGAGACGTTGTCATTGCTAGAGGACCGGACACCAGTATTACTACAACCGAAAAAACCGCGTTTTTCGCAACGTAGGCACGTGGTCTGTGCAAGAATCGAATGGCTACGCTTACGTAGTATTCGACAACTGGCGGATGCGTCGAGCCGATTGCCTCAGCTAGGAAAGGAAGTCAGAGGTTGCCAGTTTTAATATCGATAGGAACGTGCTCTGGTTGGTAAAAGACTTGCCAGAATGTGCCTATCAGAAAGTTGATTGACCGTTCACCTTAACGGTCCGAATGGCAAGTGGCGCTACAGGTTCAGGAGTACTTCCTCATACACCTGCACCCGGTAATCGGCCGAATCCAGGTGCGGTGCGCCTAGGTTGCTGCTGGCCTGCAGCCAAGCGCGTATGATCGCCGCCTCGTCTACACAGGTGGTGATAGAGGCTCGGAAGGGCAAGGCTTCGTGTCGCACGCTGATGAAGTTAAACCGCAGCTGCCCCGCCTGTAGGTCGTGCCAGAGGTAGTAGCGCAGCCCGCCAGGCTGCCCACGCTGAGCGAGCTGCACGCGGCGGTTCTGCTTGACGCGCCGCAAAAAGGCCTGTACCTCTTCGGGCGCAATCGCACCGGCCAACTCCTCGCTCACGCTGAGGGTCCACATGTTTTCGGCAATCTCTTTCGCCAGCTCGTCCGGCGAGGCGGTCAAGTACACCGAATCGGTTACGATGGACTCCAGGTCCTGGAAGTAAGCTTCTTTACTGGGCATAGCAACGGGCGAACCTCCTGCTGCAGGAAGCACCGGCGCGAAAGGTAGTGCACTTCCTTGCGTTTAGGGAAAGGGTAAGTAGGGCAAATGCAGCGTTAAAGCTTCTCGCCACAGGTTGTGGCGCTGGATTTATATGGTGCAAGCGCGATTAATTCGCGCTGCACAATAGCTTGCCATTTATGCAACAAGGGGCTGGCGGCCCGCATTTCTACGTCGAAGGCACCTGCTTCTGATTCGAACTGAGCATCCTGGTCGAAGGCCGCATCAAATTCCTCTCGCTTCTTTAGGAGGGCATTAATCTCGTTGCTTAGTTTCGCCCCCCTTATATCACAGCCGGTACGGATACACTGGGTAAGCTTCTGTCGGATTTTGCGCGCGAATAGCTCAGCGATATCGAAGTGTAATTGTTCATGGGCAAGCAATGCTTGGTTGTGTTCCGCACACGAATCACGTACCCAAGACTCTTTTTTTGTAAAAAAACATTCCACTAAAAAAGTGGGACGCCCGTGCTCATTCTCATCGATGACCGCACGTATCGTTGCGCTTGTATAAGCCCCCACGCTTGCAGAAACAAGCAGGTTATGTGACGCTTGAAAATCGCTCCAGCGCAATTTTAAGCCCTCTTGCCAACAAATAATGGGGGTATTTACCGGTGGTGCCTGCCGCACTTGTGCGTAACCGACATGTCCCAGAAAAAACCATAGCAAAGCAGCTATCCAGGTCGAACAGCGAGCAGCTAGATTATTCTGATTAGGGCAATACATATGCTGCGCTGGCGCCCACTGGTGGGATTGCCTGAAGGCTACTCATAAATCTAGCTAGACCGTTTTTGGAACGGGCCTAAGTAAGTTCGCGAAAACGGTCGAAGGAGCAAAAGGAGGGTTACAACAAGGAGGGGTAAAGTATCAACGGAGAGGCGTTCATCGACTCCGATAACTTCTCCTGCGCTGACCTTGTGAACAAACTTTGCCCATGGATGGCTGTGACTGGAGTCGGAGTGCTCACGCTGGTACTTGCCGGGTGCACGCCCGCTGATAACGCCGAGGATGTGCTCGAATGGGCCGTGGCCAACCACACCGCCGATACGTTGTGGGTTTCCGTGCGGTACCCGCTGGACTCGCTTCGGCTCACGGACGAGCAACAAATTGACCAGTTTCGGGAGCAGCTAAGGCGCGACTCGCTACGCGGTGACCTGAGCAGGTACAACAGTGGCGGGGTGCTGACGCGCATCACCCCGCACCGCGGCGAATGGTATTGGGTACGCAGCAAAGAAGCGGACGTCAATGCGTATCTCGATAATGAGCAGCGGTGGGCTCGCCTGGATAACCGCACGGCGGGCGTGCTGACCTACTCCGTACCGCCTCGTTGTACGCAAGTGCTGGCGCGCACCATGACCAGCAGCCTCGGTCGGCCGTGGTGGCAACGGCCTTCGAAGCCACGGATTCTCCCCATCGTGGGGCTCTGGCTTCGGCAAGGAGTTGCTCGCTGCACGTTGAAACCCGGACAGCCTTTGCGGGCCTGCTTCCGATCCGAACGAACCGGTCAAGAGCACCAGCACTCGGCCCGGTCCCGGGTGACGCTGACGGTTGGACCCGGGTTAGTACCCGTGGTCAGCCTATTAGACCGCCTTAAGTGGGCGCTGTTTGAATAAAGGATTGGCACGCATTTCAGAACCTTTAATCAATCGTCCATCCAAACGGTCGAAAATTCCTTCTTACAGAACTGGCGAAAGTTACGTAGGGAGATGATGTCCCATACCCCACCTGTTCACCCCACCGAGGAGCGCCTGTTCTTGGCCGCGTGCCTAGCCCATATTAAACGCGCCGACGGCAGCCAGGCAAAGGATTGGTCCCTGGCCGAGACCGCCCGCCGTGGCGCCGCTGATTTGCTCAAAAAGTACCTGGCTTCCCCTGTGCTGCCTGATACGCTCACCGAGCGCGCCTACGTGGCCCTAGAGGACCTGCGTGCGAATCCCGTCGCCGAGCGCGACTGGCCCGCGACCCAAGACCAAGCCGAGCGCGTCCTCCCCATCGTCATCCAGCTGCTCTACGTCCTAGCGTCTACCTAAACGGTGCTGGCCTAAACTTACTGTGTTTTGGCAAAGGAGCGTATCAGCGATTAGGATCTTGGTGCCAGTGAGAGAGAATCAGGTCGCGGTAGCGGCTCGCGAATTCATCCTGGCGACGGGTAATGAATTCCTCGGCTACGGGCAGCACGGCGCGAAACAAGGGCTCAAACGCGGCCGCTGGCAGCGCGGGGCGGTGTATCGCGGGCCGTAGCGGACTCACATCCATACTCACGACCATGGCCCAGTACCGCACGTCGTCGAAGGGGTCCTGCAGTTGCTCGGCTAGGCAGGCCAAGACCGCCGGCGCGTGGTCCGGCAGGTGGTAACTCTGCCGCAGCGCGGCTAAGTACGCCACCCGGTGGGCCGGGTCCTGTGCCCGGTGCACGGCCGCGAGCAGCGCCGGCACCGAGGCCGGCCCAGCCGTACTCAAGGCCCAGGCGGCGCGGTCGGCCACCGGGGCTTGGGGCTGCACGAGCTGGTGGAGCAGCAGGGGAATCACGCGCGGGGCGTCGGCCGCCAACAAGGGCCCGAAGTGCTTAACCAAGGCATCGAGGCACCAGAAGGCCACCCGGTCGTCGGGCGTCGTGGCCAAGGTCTGCACCACAACCTGGTACGCCGCGGGATCGCCGGCCGCGGCCGCCAAGTCGGCAAACGCCTGGGCACGGACGGGACCGTCGGCATACGCCAGGCGGTGGAGTAACGCAGCAGTAACCATGGGGAAGAAGTAACCACACAAACGTACGCGTTCGCGCCCCTGAAGCGCGTGCTAGCTTAGCGAAAGGAGGGGGAATGGCTGGTATCCCACTGACCGGTCCTGTATGCTCTATCTTCGAGTAGGAAACCCCTCTTGCGTCAGACGCTTTTGCATGCATTCTTTCTCCTTTCCTGCCGCGGTTGCGCTGCTCGGGTGCCTGGTTCTCGGGGCCGGCGCCCCGGCGCTCGCCCAAGCCCCCGTTATTACGTCCGTCGCCCCCCAGGCCAATACCGTGGCGGCGCCCCGCTCCGGGCCGGTCACCGTGAGCTTCAGCCACCCCCTGACGGCGGCCTCGGCCGGGGCGCTGCAGGTGCATTCCCTGCAACGGGGCGGGCGCCGCTCCCGCGGCGCGACGCCGGCGACGGTGAATGGCAACGCCCTGGTCTTTGCCCCTGCCCCGTTTCCCTTTGCGCCCGGCGAAACGGTGCACTACACCGTTACGCGGGCCGCGGCCAGCACCGGCGGGCCCTTGGCCCGTCCCCGCGTGGGCCACTTTACCACGGCGGTGGGCGGCACGGGCGCCGGGTACTTCGTACCCGGCACCGCCGTGCCCGTGGCCGGTCCGGCGAAGAAGTTGGCCGTCGGCGATGTGGACGGGGACGGCGACCTGGACGTTGTGGCCCCGAATAACGCCGGGTCCAGCGCTTCCGGAACCGTCAGCGTGCGCCTGAACGACGGCACCGGCGCCTTCACCGCCGGGGCCAGCCCGCGCGTGAACCCGTACCCCGACGCCGTGGCCTTGGGCGACGTGGACGGGGACGGGGACTTGGATTTGCTCACGACCAGCCGGCCCTCCGGGGGGTTGACCGGCTCCTTGGCCATCCGGCTCAACGACGGCAGCGGCACGTTCAGCGGCACCCAAGACGTGGCCGTGGGCAGCATGCCCGAGGACGTGGCCCTGGGCGACCTGGACGGGGACGGGGACTTGGACGTGGTCGTGGGCGACTACGCCTACGCGGTGTACGTCTGCCTCAACACCGGGGCCGGCACGTTCGGCGCGGGCCAGCCGGTGGGGGCGGGCACCGGCCCGGCCAGCGTGGCGTTGGGCGACGTGGACGGGGACGGGGATGTGGACTGCGTGGCCGGCGACCTGCAAGACGCCCGCGTGAGCGTGCTGCTCAACACCGGCAGCGCCCAGTTCAGCAACGGCCCGGACGTGCCCGTGGGCTCGGCCTGTAACAGCATGGCCCTGGGCGACCTCGACGGGGACGGGGACTTGGACCTGGTGGCCGGGTACAGTGTCAACGCGGGCGTGAGCGTGCGCTTGAACACCGGCCGCGGCGGGTTTACGGGCACCCTCAACGTGCGGGGCATTGGCTACCAAGGCGTCGCCTTGGGCGATGTGGACGGCGACGGCGACCTGGACGTGGCCTCGACGAGTGCGAACGTGGCCAGCGTCGCGTTGAACGACGGCCGGGGCGCGTTCGGCACCACACGGCGCGTGAGCCTGGGCTCCAACCCCAACACCAACTCGGTCGATGTGTGCCTGGGCGATGCCGACGGCGACGGCGATTTGGACCTGTTCACCGCCCACCAGAGCACCAGCAGCGTCGTCACCGTGCGCCTGAACCAGGCCCAACCGTTGGCGGCGCAGGCAGCGCAAGCGGGCGCGGGCTGGGCACTCTTTCCGGTGCCCGCCCACGGGACGGTGCAGGCCGTGGGCCTGCCCCCCGATGCCCCACTCGAAGTACAGGATGCCGTGGGGCGTTCGTGGGTGGTGAGCCAGACCGATGCGGACGGCACGGTCCGCTTGACCCTGCCCCCGGGGCTACCCGCGGGGATGTACGTGTTCCGCAGCGACGGGCAAACCCGCCGGTTTACCGTGGAGTAGGCCGTACCCCGTGCTCCTTTTCCGGTGCGTCGGGCAACGAAAGAAGCTGCCGGAAAGGCAACCGGGGCTGCTGCACCTACTCCCTTCCATTTACGGTACCTTTGGGGGAACGTAGTTTCTTCCCTCATGCGTGCCCTATTCCTCGGCTGCCTCCTGGCCGGATTGTTTGCCTTTTTCGGACCGGAAAACGCGGCGGCCCAGGCGCCGACATTTGATTTGGCCCTGGCCTGTGGCGCTTCCGCTACTGGGGGGCGCTCCCAGGTCAATGCCACGGCCGTCGACGCGGCCGGCAACGTGTACGTGGCGGGCCAGTTTGCCGACCAGGTCCAATTCGGCCCGACCGTGCTCACCAGCGCCAGCCCCGGCATTGACGACCTGTTTGTGGCCAAGCTGAACGCCAACGGCCAGTACCTGTGGGCCGTGCGGGCCGGCGGGGGCAACCTGGACCTGGCCTATGGGCTGGCCGTCGACGCGGCTGGCAACGTCTACCTGACCGGCTACTTCCGCGACACGGCCCTGTTTGGCGGTACCTCCCTGACCAGTGCCGGCGTGTCGGGCAGCAGCGCGCCCCCGGACGTCTTCGTCGCGAAACTGAACGCCGCCGGCCAGTGGCTGTGGGCCGTGCGCGGCGGCGGAGACCGCTCCGACCGCGGCACGGACGTGCAGGTGGACGCGGCCGGCAACGTGTACTGCTGCGGGTTCTTCCGGGGCGACGCCGCCACGTTTGGCCCCTTCACACTGCCTCTGCCGGCACTGGACCCCAGCGATGCCTTCGCCGCCAAGCTCGACGCGAACGGCCAGTGGCTGTGGGTCGTGCGGGCCGGCGGGACGGGCCAAGACGTCGCTGATGCCCTCGCCGTGGACGGCAGCGGCAACGCCTACGTCACCGGCACGTTCCGGAGCGCTACCGCCGACTTCGGCCCGGTGACGCTGACCAACGCAGGCGCGCCGACGACCGGCGGCTTGTTTGTGGCCAAGCTCGGCCCATCCGGCACCTGGCTCTGGACGCAGGGCAACAGCGGCACCGCTGCGTTCGCCACGTGCCAGGTGGCGACGGGAACCGGGGGGCACGTGTACGTGGCCGGCTCGGTGAGCGGCACCGGCGCCGGGCTGGGCGGGGTGCCGGTGCTGCCCCAGGGCGGCCAGGACGTGTTCCTCGCGCAACTAGACGCGGCCGGGGCGTGGCGCGGGGTGCATACGGCCGGCGGCACCGGCGACGACTACTGCACGGCCCTGGTCCTGGACGGCCAGGACGCGGCCTACCTGGCCGGGCGGTTTCAAGGGGCCGCGGATTTTGGGCCCACCCGCCTCGTTTCGGCGGGGCAAGAAGACGTGTTTGTGGCGCGCCTTACCCCGGCCGGGGCGTGGCACTGGGCCCAGCGCGGCGGCGGGGCCAACCCGGACATCGCCACCAGCCTTGCGCTGGGCCCGTCGGGCACGCCCTACCTGGGCGGGTTCTTTTGGGACGGGAGCACCCAATTCGGTCCCGTGGCGCTGACCGGCACCGTGGCGACCCGGCCCTACGGCACGGGCTTCCTGGCACGCCTGGGTGGCACCCCGCTGGCCGTCGCGGCCCCGCAAGAGGCGGGCCTCACCTTCTGGCCCACACCCGCCCGGGGGCACGTGCAGGTGCACGGGGTGGCCCCCGGTCAACCGGTGCAGGTGCTGGACGCGCTGGGCCGCGTGGTTTCGGCGCACGTGTTGCCCACCGACGGCCGGCTGCCCCTTCCCGGAGCCGCGGGCCTGTACATCGTGCGTAGCGGCACCCAGCGCCGCCGCCTAGTGGTGGAGTAAGCCGCTACGGCCGCGATAAGCGGTGAAATACGGGGTATGCCTTTACGTGAGGCGGTGAATGGACTTCGTTCAGGAAAAGGAGCCTTTATTATCAGTCTAATAATGAGAACTATCTTGGGCATTCCCTATTGCGCTTAAAGAGAGTGACAAGATATTACTACCTGCTATTCTGTGCGTCAACAATGCTTTACAAGCGCTTGTATGCCCCAAGCAGGATAAGGTACGCGCCGACAAGTAGAGCTGTAGCTATCATTACGCTGTTAGAATGCCTCTGCATTTACTCCCTGTTGACTATAGCCTTGCTGCGGGACTCTTTCCAATGTGCAGCTTGCGAGCAGGGAGATAGAATTACGATTTCCTTACTCTGTGGCTGCGTACTGTTCCCGGCTAACTATATGTTCATCAGGAAGCATCAACCCAAGCCGCTGGAAAAGGAAGACATTGAAACTTCCTACACGGTGTTGAAGGTCTTTAGTGCCTTTGCAGTGCTTCTCTTGATTGTAGCAAGTTTGCTTTAGGAACCCGTTTATGGTCATCCAAGTAAAGTATTCACTTAAACGGTCTGGTGTTAAACGCGGCGATTTGGTTTAAGGAGGGTTATAAGGCCGTGTCCATTGTCATCACCTTAGGGTAAGGAAGCGGCGGTTTTCCCCACAGCGGCGCATAGGTAGTCCGTTCGATGTGTGGTTTCCTTGCGTTATCAAACCGGATGACCTTAAAGTCTGGTTTGCCCGGGTCGTAGGTTTCATCCGCGATGTCACTGGGGATGCGCAAGTGCTTAAAAATAGAGTCTGCGGTTGCCTGAATCACCCCATTCTCCGCGAAAATGTCTTCCTGATTGTAATACAAGAAGACGAAGTTCTTTTTCGTCTTGGTGCACGCAAAGGGGTTGCGGGATTTGATGAGGCGCAAGCTGCTGGTCTCGACGAGGTAGGCTTCCGGGCTGCGCGTACTGTCGTGGGATAAGAAGAGCATCAGTGTCCCGATTCGCTGCTGGTACGTGCTGTCGATTAAGGCCGCTATTTCCGGAGCCAACCCGGTTTGTTCGCACGCGCAGTCGAACTTCGGCCTCTCTGATTGACAGGAAAGCAGGGAGAAGACCAGTAGAATGAAAAACACCCTAGGAAAGTGGTGGCGCATGGAGCAGCGAACTCAAGAAATGCCCAGAAAGGCCAGCAGAGCAACTTGGCAGTTTACAATAACGGTAAGAATGGAAGCTACAGCCCACTCAAACGGGTACTTTTCAGGAATACTTTCCCTTTACCCTTCTTCACTAGTTGCGCACACTTACACAAGAACACAGGGCCGTAACACATTATTTCATCAGGTAAGCTAAAATTGTTTGGTATTCGGCCCCAAAGAATTAGGTTGCAAGCCCAAAGGTTTACCTTTTTTGCTATATGAAAAGAATCACTCTTGTCCTAATGCTCGTTGCTGCATCCTCTCTATGGACTAGTAACGCGATTGCCCAAGCAGCACCCGTCGTCAAGCCCGCAGCCGAGAAGGAGAAGAGCAATATTGAACTGCTTTCTGAACGGTCAGGTACGTTGCTCCAAAGAACTTATAGCGATGTAGGCACCGTTAAGTCACTGCAACTACAAACGTTGGCGCTGACCGATCTCGTCAACCAAAAAACGGTATCGGGGGTTGTTTTAGAGGCCTACGTCGCCGCTTCGTACGGCGGGGACACCAAGCGTGCCTTCTTGGATGCCGACGAACTTGATGGTTTGCTCAAAGCGATGGGCTACATTAGCGAACAGCTGCTGCCCAAGCCAGTGCCAACCAACTACACGGAGGTCAGTTTTACGTCGCGTTCCGGAATGAGCGCAGGGGTCTACTCGGATTCTAAAAAAGGCAAGTGGAACGCTTACGTCAAGCTTGAAAAATACGATTCCCGCTCGACTGTGTTCCTCACAGCCGAAGAATTGATCAAACTTCGGGATGTTCTCAACCAAGCGAAATCCAAGATTTAACCAGAGGGCGTGTCAGGGTAGCCTGTAATAGCGCTGGACCACTAAAGTAGGTTGCCAGTGAAGGCGACTAAGACGCTGTTTACGAAAACGGTGGGTCAGTGAATTAGCGGCGGGTTCGTGAAAGAAGCGAATTGACGAAGGGACGTGGAGAAGCGTTATTGAGCCGTGGTTTGTTTCCACGACACGGCGTTAATGCACGTAGGCCGAAAGAAAAGAAAATCGCCTATAGTCCTGCTAGCCCTCGCTCCCCGAACAACAATGAACCGTGCATTCGGATGGAAATCGAAGCCTGGGCTTTCATCCAAGGACTTGCCCTGGAATTGAATGCATACATCTTTTCCAATAAGACCACCACACCGCAGCCCGCCACCCGTGCAGTGGGTGACGTGAAAATTGGCGCATAAAGGCTCACACGCGTATCGAGTGTACTCAACCGTTAATTCTAAAGCACCAGCTTGCGCGGTCCCCACCGGGCTAACCCTTGCTGCGGTACAGGACCCCAGAAAGACAGACGCCAGCAATAGTGCTCTCATGGTCTTGGGTTGGGACAAGGAAGATTCAGGAAAACGGTAGAACTTCCAAGGTCGGATGGGCCTGCAGGGCCTGTGCCATTGTGGCGGAACAGCCCAGCGCGAGCCACGCCTCTTGCTCCTCGCCTTGGTAGAAGCACCAGGCATGATCCGCCGCAAACGTGTAGGTGGGCCAGGGACCGCCTTCCGCCACCAGCTCCACCCAGTCCCCTGCTGCTCCCCGCTCCAGCCAATCGGTGGGCATCCCGTCAGCGTCCCAACGGTAAGCTCCCTCCGCGACCGACCCGAAAAAATACGTGTCGGTCTGCGGACCCAGTACGCCGACCAGTTGCTGCAGGTGCTCGCGTTCCCACACGGGGTTGGTGCCCAAATGCGGGGCCAGCCGCCGTAGGCCCGGCGGATGGCTGCGTTTCCAAAGGCCGGGGTATAGGCCAGGCCCAATTCCGCGGCTACGTCGCGGTACATAATGGGGGTTAACCGCGCTGGGGCGGGTTGGCCCAGGTGGATGCCGTGCGTGTTCCAAAAGGCCACGCGGGCGTTGAGCTGCTCCAGGGTCCGGGTGTCAAAGGGATATTCCCCAACGGGCACGCTACGGTCAATGCCGAGGGCAGGCAACAGGTGCAGGTAGGCCTCGAAACCGGGTGGCAACCCTGCGCGTTCCGACAGGGCCAACCAGTCCAGTGGGGAGGTATCGGAAACGAGAGTACGGGGCATGGCACAAGGTATATCCGACCCTGAAAATACGTGTGCACGTTCAGCGAAAGGGTCCGTTACTAAACGAGGCTGAAGTCATTTTCCCGTAGGGTCGAACTCCAGCAAGCTTTCGTGCAGGGCTTGAATTGGGCGTGTGGGCAATCCTTGCGCGTCGATTTCAAACAATGCCCAATGCTGAACCGGGGTAGTGGCCTCTATGGCCCCGTCTAGGGTTTGGCATACATGAGACAGCGTCTCAAACTGAATAGTCCGGATAAGGCTTAGAATCTGTTCCGGGCTCACGCCCTTGGTGAGTAATTCGCGCACGGCGCTCGATAATGGAGTACCAGGGGGTGTGTCAGCTGTTGTAGGTATCTGCCGCTGGGTTTCTATCCAATTCGTGGCATTCTCGGGCAACCAGGTTTCACTTATCGTTCTCAGAAAACTGAACCGGGCCAACTGGTTCACACCCTCGTGTACCTGTGAGCGAGCCCATGCTTCCGGATGAGCTGCACCCGCTCGACGAAATATTTCCGTCAAAGCAAGGACTTCTGGGGTATCCGTATGAGGAGCAGGCGTGGACATGGATTAGCGGGATATGACGGTGCAGGAAGCAGCCATTTGTCTTAGCTGCTACTACGAATCTTGTTCACGGAAAGGGTGGAATAGCAGCCATCATAGCAGCTTACTGAGCTTGTCAGCCGTGGACCTCATTTCCACCCTTCGGAGATTGTCCAGAATCTGGTGGGCGGTGCGAGGCGGATTTTTCAGTCGCGCAACCAGCAGCAGAAAGGCGTCCACGGCTTTTTCGGGATTCAGGTCGACTAGGTTCGCCACGAAGGTATCGGGGTGCTGGGCTTCCACGTCGTACGGACGGAGGGCCGCGGCGGGGAAATCCTTCAAGTTAGCCGTGACAATCACGTCGGCCTGACACCGAATGGCCGCTGCCAGCAAATGCCGGTCGTTGGCATCGGGCAAGGTCAGGCCTTCGATGAGGGGCTCAAAGTGCACCACCTCCGCGTCAGGAAAGGCCGCGCACATCGCGGCCTGCGTCTTCGCCAGTTGGTCGGCGCTTAGGTCGGGTCGGTTCCGCAGCAGATTCCGGATCCATTCGGCGTGAATGGTCGCCGTCCACTTGGGCGTGTAGAGGTGCGCCGCGGCCAGGTGCAGCAACAGGTCCCGGATTGGCGCGGGATAGAGTACACAGGCGTCCAAGACGGCAACAAACCGGGCCGAATGAATCATTCGTAGCCCAGGTTAAGCTCCTGGGCTTGCTGGGCCAGGAAGTGCAGGTGCTGGGCCTGGTGGGTCGCTTGCCGGGCTTCGTAGGCGAGCAAGTCGGCCAGGTGAATCCGGCGGTGACTCCCCACTTTTTTAAACGGCAGGGCGCCTTGTTCCAAGAGCTTGACCAGGTGGGGGCGGGAAACGTTGAGCATGTCAGCCGCTTGCTGGGTGCTGAGTTCGGAATCGGAGGGAATCAAGGACAACGCCTTGCCTTGGGCCATACTGGAGAGGATAAATTCCAGCAATTCCAACGCTTTGCGCGGGATGGTAATGGCCACCTCGCTTTCCTGCAGGCGAATGGTAACCGCCGCCGACCGCTTTTTCTTGATGGCTTGGGCAAAGTGCGTGAGCGAGGCGCCCGCCACTTGTTGGTCCTGTAGGGATGGTCTCTCGAGAATAGCGTCCATAACGGTATTGATTAGCGTATACAAACCTAAACGAAATAAACGAAACAAAGATTTCCCGAACCAGTCGGATTAGCGAATGAGGCGTTTACTGAAAAGAGGGTGGAATTATGATAGTAGGCCAAACACGGGCTGGTTAGGCAAGGACTCGCTCAACGCCGGTGACGTGCTCCTCAATGAAGGAAACTCGCCATTCGCCGTCGCGGTCGATCCACAGGTCGGGGTCTAACTCAAATACAAGTTGGAAGGCTGGCAAAGGGCTGAACGGGTGCAGCAAGTTGATGGACAGTAAGACAGGTCGGGCCGCATCGACCATCCAGTCGCTAAAAAGCCCGGACTCGGTCATCAAGTACAGGATGTTTTTGTGGGCTTTCGCCAACAGCGCCGGGTACTTGGTCCGCACGGTCCGCAGGGTGGCTTCGAGTGCGGGCCAATCCACTCGCGTTGCTTGCGCTGGGGCAATGTCCACCCGGATGTCTGTCGGTTGGCCCTCCAACAACAGGGTAGCGGCCCATGTGCTGCCATCCAGGCCCCGGCGAAACTCCACCAGCTGCTCTTCAATCCACAGGGAAGGCGCCACTGCCCCAGATACATTGAGTTCTGCCGGGAGAGCCGGCGCCTCCGCCTGTGTCCCGTCCTGGTTGGGGACAGCGGTGGCAACGGTGCCGCGAGCCGGTGGCTGGTAAAACCGCCAGAGTGCAGTACCCGCGGTGAGCAGCACGAAGCCCGCCACTACCCACGGCGTATAAGGGCCATCCATACAAAAAGAGGAGAAGTGTTACCCGATGGCCAGCAAATCTAGGAGACAACCGCTACGCTTACACGGGGGCACATCATGGTGCAACAAAAGGGTCCAACTAACGAAAGTAGCGTTCTGTTTTGGTGACCTGGGGCTGCTCGCCTGCTTAGCTAAGTGACCGTAGTTTAGCATACTTCCTTTTCAGGGAATGTTCGGCCACGTACCGCAAGGGCGCATCGTCCACTCGTAGGCAATGCAATAAAAACCGGTGCACGACGCCCTCGTCCCAGTGCGCACAGGCTGCTGCCAAGCCGTACCGCGGGTCGGTCGAAACCCGGTGGTCCAGAAAGTCGCCGTAATGAAAGAACTGCAGAATGAGTTGTTTCTGCACCTCGACAGGGGGCACCATCCGGTCATACCCCAACACCTCCAACAGGGCCGCCTGTACGGGGATACTGGGAATGTCCTGCAATAAGAAAATGGTGGCGCAATCGCTGAGACTCGTGCGGTTCAGGCGGAAGAACGCCCGGGCCAAATCGGACAGCATGATGCCATCCGGTAGCTCACTCGTCAGAAGCTTTTGCAGGTAGGCGTTATGCTGCACGTTGCCTTGTTCGACGAGGCTTTGGAGAATCTTTTTTACCTTTTTGTAGTGCCCGCGGCGAATGCTCGCGTCCAGTTCCTGTAGCATCATGTACAAAGAACGTCCGGTGAAACGGTCAAACGAGCAAAGGAGGTTTACTCTCCCGCAACTTTCAATACACCTTTTCGATCACTTGTAATAGGGTGTCCTGGGAGATGAAAAACCCATGACCCGTATAGCCTACGTTGGAAATATCGCGCTTAACGACCTTGGGTTCAATAAATTTACTCGCTTTGTTGTACACGAAGCATTTATTGGCTTCAAGCAAATCAGAAGCTCTAAATTCTAAACGATCCGCCAGACTTTCCATTTGGGCAACCTGATCGGCACGCAAAAGGGGCAAACCAGGGGGCGTTGATTGCGTGAGGGCGGCCTCTTTTATTGCCACCAATAAGGCCTTATCTTCCGGTACCTCATGCAGGCGTATCCAGTACGTCAGACTGCTTTCCAGGCTCTCTAATCGGCTCAACACCAAATATTCATCGGTTTCAAGCACAACCACTAGATTCGCCCCCAGTGCTTGGGGCAATTGCTGTAAATCAATTGGCTTTTGAGAGGAATCGACTGCTCTGTTGCAGGCAAATAGGAAGATCAATGGGGTGATAAGCGCGACCGTCTTTCTCATTAGTAAGCCTTCTACTATTTCGGCAAGCTACAAAGAGTGCGTTGGGGAACGCACTCCTGGCAAAAGCGCAGGATGCACGTTTCACACCCATGGGCACATCAGAGCCGGCAGATGTCGGTGTTCATTGAAAGGGTTTGACTGACAAAAGGAGTGTTCTTTGGTTCCGCTAAAAGCAGTCCATGACGCCGCTCACGATTCACCAGCCCGCACCTTGCCACGAAAGCTGGGAGGCCATGACGCCCACGGACCGGGGCCGTCACTGCGCCGCCTGTCACACCGAAGTCGTTGACTTCACCCACATGAGCGATGCGGAAGTGGTCGCCTTTGTGCGCCAGACCACCCCCGGGCGCCGGTGCGGTCGGTTTCGGGAAGACCAGGTAGACCGGCCCTTACGGGCGGGCGAACCGCCCGTGCCCGGGTGGCGGCGCTGGGTCGGGGCGGCGGTGCTAGTGCTCGCGTCGGTAGTAGGCCTGAAGGCACGGGCGCAGGCGCCGGGACCGACCGAACGGGCAACGGCGGAAACGCGTCCCCCGGACGCCGACGGTTCGTTTCTGGTGCACGGGGTGGTGCGCAACCGCTGGGGAGTGCCCACTGCCGGGGCGCGGGTGCGGGCCGGGAGCGTGTGGGATACGACCGACGCCCACGGGCGCTTCCGGCTGGTGCTCCCCCGCAGCAGCCTGAAAACCGTTCGCTTCGTCGTCGTGTATCACCGCCACCCGCGCCGCGAAGAATGCCGCCTATTCGCGCGGATGCCGTTCGACTCCACGCGCCGCAAACCCTATCGCCTCACGCTGAAGAAAGCACCCGTCATCCGGAATCCGGGGTTTTACTAAGTACCGCTGCAAACCACTGAGGCCGGATAGAAAAAGGAGGCTAATACCATTCTTTGCTTAGGATCTTACTGTTCATGGAGTCCATTTTGATGATCCACCCGCGGGCTTCATACAGCAGGAAGCGATCGCTGAGCTGGATGCCCATTGCCTGAATTTTACCCTGCAACTCCGTCCTCGTAACTGGCGTATCGGGTTGGCTCCCCGTGCCGTCATAAAACACGGCCAAATACCCGTTGATGACGTCATAGTCCAGGCATGGAGCCGGCAAATGGCGTGGGGCGTTGATGGTGTGGGAAATCGTAAACGCAGGGGCCTTTTCCCCATTGATAACCGAGACGGTGAGCAGGACCCGGTGCCTGTCGGCGGAAAGCGTTTTGCTATAGGCCTCGATCTGGTCGCGCAGCAGCCGATTGTGGAGGCCCGCCCCTGGGCCGGAGGCAGGCGCCGAATCGCGTCCTGACGGGAAACAACCCCAGGTGAAAAAGGCAAGCAGGAGGCAAAAGGGCTTCACAGTCTTTTAAAGAAGCAGAGGTTAGCGCCGCCGGTACTGGTGCCGCTACCGGTACCAGTACCAGCGCAACTACCCCAGGAAGGCGTTCGCTTGAACGGTCCGACTGGCAAAGGAGCGTTTGCGTTAGGTTAAAAGTGTTTGGGGTCCTGTAGATAGCGTATCAAGAAATCATGAAACGAATCGGCAACGGCCTCGAAGTACGCCGCAGTCTGATAATGCAGATAGATTTTCGGGTCGTTGCCGTCGCGCAGGAAGCCAAAACTGCCCAAATTGATGCAGTAGTCGGCAAAGCAGAGTAAGGCGGGGGGCTGGCTGGCGACTTCTTCGACGATGCGTTCTGTCGACCAAAAAGAAAACAAGTCTTGGTCCCAGTCACCGCCCGCAAAGCCGTTCGCCTGGTACAGGTAAGCGGTAAAGGCCGGCTCGAAGGGCTGGCCGAAAAGCTGTTCGAGTGCCCGCACGGCCTCTGGGGAGGCCCCGGGGTTGCACACCACTCCTTGGATTCTCCAGCAGGTCAGTACCTGGGCCAACGTGTCCGAGAAGAGTGCACTCATCGAGAAACCAGCAGGGCGAAGGGCGGCACGCATTTAAACTGGCGGCGAGCGATGCGAAAGTAAGACCGTAGAAAGCGAGGCGGTGTTCAGCCAAAGGGTACTACTCCTCGTCACTGTGGCCTCGTTGCTGCCAATAATCCAGAATCAGTGTGCGGTAGCGCGCGGGGAAGCCATCGTGGCCGTGAAGCGGAAGCAATTCTTCGGCCACGGCCAACAGGTTTGGGTATAACCCCTCGAACGCCGCGGCGGGTAAGCGGGGATAGTCGTACCCTTCCCGCAACGGGCTCAGGTCCATCAGCACCACCAGGGCCCAGTAGCGCACCTCGGGGTCGGGGTCGTGCAGGTGCTGGCTCAGGCAGGCCAGCACCGCCGGGGCGTACCCGAGCAGGTGGTAACTGCTGCGCAGGACCGCCATGTAGCGCACCCGGTGGTGCGTGTCCGGCGCGTGGTCGATGGCCGCCAGCAGGGCTGGCACCGAGGCCGGGCCCGCCGTGTTCAAGACCCATCCGATGCGGTCAGCCACCGGGAGGTAGGGATGAAAGAGCAATTCCAGCAACCGGGGAAGCATGCGCGGTGCGTCGGCCTGCAGCAACGGGGCGCAGTGCTGGCGCAAGGTGTCGAGGCACAAATAGGCGACCCAGTCGTCGGCTGTCTCGGCCAGGGTCTGCACCAGCACTGCGTAGGCGGCTGGGGTGCCCGCCGCTGCGGCCAACTCTGTTAGTCCATGCAGGCGAGCGGGGCCCTCCGCATGCGCCACCTGCTGTAGGAATGCCGCAGTAATCGTCATCACGAGAAAAGCGTTGTAGATAGCATAACCACCGCGTTCATTGGGCCAGGGAATGTAGCACTTCGAATAGTAAAGGGAGCGGAAAGTAAACGCGGCTATCTTGCCGGCCATGAACGCCCTGCGCACTGGTATTTCTCTGGGCCTCGTCTGTTGGATGGCCACCCCCGGCTGGGCACAGGACACCCTCTGCCTCCGCATGAACTATCCTGCGCGGGGGATGCGGCCCTTCCAGGCGATGACGTTTCAGAGCTCTTGCCTGACCCAATCCGTCGCGGTGGGCTGCACGGCGTTGAACCTGGGCGCCGCGTGCCGGGGCCAAAAGTTCAACCTCTTACTCCACTACCGAAGCCAGACGTTTACCCTCGACTCCATGGCCTACGGGTTTCTAAAATACAACTGGACGATTACCGTCAATGATGTACCCGGCCAGCGTAAGGTGAAGCAACTGGTGGTCAGCTTCGACTTCAAAACGGACCCCTACGCCGGTATTACCGATCCTCAGGAAATTATTCTATACACTTTCCCGGAGTTCAGACAGCAGATTCAGCTCAAGTAGCCGTTCAACGAAAGGGTGGAAACGCGTTGTCCTGGGTCGCCTGGTGCTTACTCTTTCGGAAGGGGCCCAAAGGGCCGGTCAACGTCGATGATTTCCTGCGCAGGCGAGAGCATTGCAAACGAGTGGCCCGTCGGCACGTAGGTCGCCGGTAACAGGGTGACTTCGACATCCGTGAACAGGAACTTGAAGACCCCGAGCAAGTAGGGCAGGTTGATCTTGAGGTGGTAATTACGAGACAGGACGGTCACTTGGCAGCCTTCCGATTCGTACGTGCCCACGTAATCGGGCGCAAAAAAGCGATGAGCCGCTTTTTTGAACCGGTTGTTGGGGCTCGTCGGGTACTGGTGCAGAAAGTTCGCCACTCCCGTGAAGTGCAGCCGCACAAACAAGGTGTGGGGTCTGGAGGTCTCGAACGGCCGGGGCGTCTCGAAAAACATGCCGGCGATGCCAACCCACGTGAAGCTGCGCGCGGCGGGGAGGTACTGGTACTCTAACACGTGGCACTCGAAAAAAACGTCGTCCTCTTCGAAGAAGCGCCGAACGGCGTCGCGGGTGGCAGGGGTGGGCGATATCATCAGCCGTGAATGTAGCCGGCAGCGAAGTACAGCGAAAGGGTCCGAAGGACAACGTAAGCCTCAGGTAACCGGCTGGGCGCCGCGTGCCAAGAGTCTTTCCTTCACGGGAGAGCCTATGCCGTACAGCACATCGTGGTGGTTGAGGCACAGAAGCCAGGCGTACTTCTTCGAGACCAGATACACCGCATCCAGGTAGGCACACTCGGCCAGCACCTGGCCGATGGCCGGGGCCGTGCCGTGGTAGAGCCAGAACTTATCCTCGTAGTTCACCGTCTCATTGAGCATCAGCCACACGACCTCTGCCGGGTCCACCAGGGAGACCAGCTCGCCGTGGGGCTCGTCCTCGCATACCAGCCCCACGGCGCCTGCCCGGAAGCGTTCCCATAACCACAGCGGGCGCGCCGTGGGGTGGTCCAAGCGGCAAAACGTGTGGTAAACGCGCTCTTCCAGACGGCCCCAGTCGGTGGTAACGGGCAACGGCGCAAAGTCCTGTTCGGACAGCCCCAGTTGCTGGCGGGCTTGTTCGATGTCGGCACGAAGGTCAGTCCACTGCTACGAATGTACTCTTCAAGCTAAAAGGTGCTCGCTGTGCGTTTACAAAAAGGGTCTGAATGGCTAAAGCAGGGTCTATTTGGTGGAGCACTACTTACTTAGCTCGCCAAGACGCCAAGATATCCCGGGCTTCTTCAGCAATCCACTCGCCTTCCTCGCCCACCATGCGCTCCAGCTCAGTTAAGTAAATGGGATGCAGGGGCACGGGGGCATCGCCCAAAAGGAAACGGATGCACCACACTTTCCAGTTCGCATCGTTTCCCTGCAGGATGGGGAGCAAGTGGTCCTGGAGTTGATTTACGTACGGGCATAATGCTTCGCAGACGTGTCTTGCTACAGGCCAGTTGTAGTCTTCGGTCCACGCTACTAATTCCTTGGCAGCAGCCAGTATCTGTTCCTTGCTCGCAGCCCGCAGGTTTTGAATAGCCTCCTGGTCACCCTTTTCGTTGGGTATGATTCTAAACATTACTTGGGTTTAGGAAAAGGGGTTGACTGACAAAAGGAGGGCTTATTCAATCTGCTTGGAGGGTCCTGCAAAAGCCGTGGCCGTAATGCGGCAGTCATGGTCGAACGTAAAATCCACTAAGTTTTCCCCGCTGTCCACGCGCCATCCCATGGCTGTCGGCTCGTAGCGAAAGGTGGCCGGTGTTAAGTCCAGGTCCTGGGTAAAAAGTATACCGTCAGCTTCAAAGCCCTCGGGTTCACCGTCGACTTGTGGATGGGTGCGCAGGTAAGCGCCTTTTTGCTCCAAGGAATGGTTGAGCGACTCTAGGAAGGCAGGTGCGAAAAAACCGGACTTGGCCAGGTACTGCACATACGCGTGTTGCTTCGCCGTATCCAGCGCATACGGCCGTGGGGTGCCATCCGTCGCTTGGCTGGGGTCGGCCAGGCAATAGCGTAGGGTTTCGAGACTGTCCCGGTGCCCCAGGTACCACCCATAAAACGCCTGCAGCCGGGGCTGGCAGTTCGCTTCAGGGGCAGGTGCTGCTCCAGCATGAAGGGTCCTGTCCGGGGCGTCGAGTTGAGCTGGCCGGACGGGGCCTGGTCACAAGCGCTCGCCAAGGCAAATCCGAAACCGAGTAGCAGGAACCTCTTGTTATTTGGTCGCATGTGCGGCATTGGAATTGATAAAGCGCGTAAGTTGACTCTCGCAAATAACGACGTCCTACGCAAAGGGGCACCTAAACCAGTTCACGAAAAGGGTCGGAAGGTAAGCCAGGCCATTCAGATTAAGGAGCATTTTGTTCGTTCGCACACTCGTGTGCATACTGCAGGGCGTCGTCATCAGGAAAGAAAGCGGTGCTGGGCTTCCACCCCGCCGAAATCATTATCCCGTTGTGCAACCTGGCACCTAACCAGCATGAAGTGTACGCCTGGCCTCTACTTATTCCTAACCTTGTTGCTGCGCATACCCACCGGCAGTGCCCAAAAGGCTCCGTGTAGCATGCTCGGTTATGACTACCCGCTCGCGGTCCGGGCGGTCCAGGGCTATCTGTTAAAAGGGGATAATTTCGAATATTTTTCGGATGACCCAACCTATCGGGAGGTCTTTTCAACGAAAGCGGTGCTGCGCAAAAGGAGCCGACTGGCTATTGTGCCAGTGGTCAAGGTCGCCCATCGGGACCGGCTCAACGACTCCTTGTATACCGGGCCCTTGCTGGCCCTGTTCTCGCCCACTTATTGGCAATTCATGGCGTTCCTGCTCGACCAGCAAACGCCCACGGCCTTGCTGGTTTCTTCGCCCGAGCCCTACAAACGGGGCAGGGTGCCGGCCAACTTTGGCCGGCCGTGGGATGGGGAGTTACGGGCGCTATTCGATGCGTTTCAGGCCCCGGGCATCTGCTTATTTTATGACATGGGCCTGGGGCGATTGGCGTATGTCAAAAACGACTCCTACGTGTTTTGGAATGAGGAGCTGAAACGATTTTCAGAGGTACAGGGTGCAGCGGGATACCGGAACCTGTATTATAGCTATAACTCTCGTTGATTGAACCCTCCGCGTTCAGCGAAAGGGTCAGACTGGCAAAAGGGGGAGTTATTTCTTTGTGTAGCGCCCTTGCCAGCCTAGTCCGGGCGCTATATCGTGGCGCTCCTCTATGGTCGTGGGGTCAACACTCCACTGCGCGGCTACCTGCATGACAAGTTCCTCGTCGGGGCTCGTCAAGTCGGGGCGCTCGAAGTAGGCAGTATCCTTTTGCGCGTCCGCGGAGAGGGTGTTAAGCAGCGTGAGGGGTTCGGCCGGGGTGCGCGTTCCCGTCGCAACAACGGTTTCGCCGCGCTCGCCGACATAGGCATACGCCCGAACGAGCGTGCCTGCGACGGCTTTCATCCACCCGTGAGCTTCAACGATGCGGTGCGAGGAAAAGTACTGGGCTTCGCCAAACGTCCGGCTTAACGGGAGCAGCAGCGCTTCGGCTTCTTTGACGGCGGCTGGGCTATCGAGAAAGGGCAGCGTGATGCCCGCAACCAGGGTCCAGTCCCCCACGGCCGGGGTGACGAACAGGGTTTGTCCGTACGCTCCTGCCACGCCTTGTTGCCAACTACACTGTTGGGCCTGGTGCACGGGCAGGGCCTGCAGGAGCGCGGCCGTGTCGGTCGTGCGGACAGCAATCCAGGCCATTTTATACCCAAAGCCTTCGGGCTTACCGGGCGGCGCGGGCACATCAGTGGAAAGAGAGGCTTCTTGCAGTACCGCCTTTTCTGCGCTAGGCGACGCCGGCTGTATTTCCCCCGATGGTGTGCGAAACCGCCAGAGAAGTGCCAGAACGAGAACGAGCAGACCAGCAAGTAACCAAGGAGAAGGACTATTCATTCGCAGTAGCGCATTGGTGTCGCAAGAAAGGCCAGCTCAGAGTAAAAGTAAGAATCTCGGTTCAGTGAAACGGTCCAAGTGGCAAAGGAGCCTTATAGGTGGCCTATATTAGCACCATGCGTGTGCTATCGGCTAGTTATTATGTGTATTACACCGAGCTTCCGGAACTCAGTGAGGAAGCGCTACGTCGGGCGCAGGTTCGAGAGGATGCCCGAACCCACGAAGCCGAGGCCTGGAATATACTGTCCGACCTGCGGCACAGGTACGACGAAGCGAAATACGATTGCATCAGCGTGTATGTCTTGGATGGCCCGCCACAGGATATCCTGAAGGGCTGGTACATCGACAATCCCGGGGACGGGTCCCATCAATTCCACCGGCGTTCCCAATCCGGCAGCTTGTGCGAGCAGTGGGAATTGGTTGAGGTCATCCAGTACCCCACCTACTAGCCCCTGAAAGAAGCTACCCACCGCAGGTTGTACTTCTTTAGAAAGAAGGCAGAGGACGTCGTAAGTAACCATCCGGCTACCGAAAGGAGCCATCTTACAGAAGTAAACGAACAGGTCCTGTCACCATGAGAACCACGATTACTTCCCTGCAGATCATACAAGCAGCGATGGAAGAAAGCCTGATTATCGAGAGCTACTACGCGCCTGAAGCAACTACCTTCACTTGGGTAGGAAGGCCGGGCATGTTCTGCTCCGCTATTGACTTGCGTCAGAATCCCTACATCAAGCTCTTCTTCACAGGCGTACGGGAATTTGCCCACAACATTCCCCCGCAAGGGCGGGCCTTGTTCACTGCCAACCATACTTGGACGAAAGACCACGTTATGCACCTGAACCTCGATCACCTAACCATCCACGCGCGTGGCTCTCACCGGTACTCGGCGTCCCTGTCGTGCACGTATTTACTGGGGAAGTTCACTTTCGAATTTGAAGCACTCCAAGCAGAGCTCTTTTACACGAACTATCAGGGGTTAGACCCAAAAGGAGACGCGCTGTACACTGACCCACAGACCGGCGCCGTCGTGGACTTTTACCGGCCTTTCGGCGACATTACCACCGTTTCTTCGTTTAGTTAGGCTGCACTTTGGGTTCACCCAAAGGGTCGTTGGGCAAATGAGTATTTATGTTTGCCGAATACTTTGCTTCTGGACTTTCATATGGGACTAGACATTTCTGTGCGCGCTACCAATCAGTCGGAATGGGAGGATGCCGCCGATACCCGGGAGGAGCATACCCTCAGCCGCCGCTTCGGCTATTTTATGTGTCGGCGCAGTGCCATTGCCGGCGTTCCCGAGCTCGACCAGCTCGGGGCGCTCACGGGCGTTGATATTTCGCCCCTCTACGAAATGGAAACCTACGTTTCGCCCGAAGATATCGACAACTCGCTGGAGTTCGCCTCGGACGAAGCGGAAAGGCAACGCATCCTGGATAAGGCCCGGACGGCGTCGGCCGCATTGACGGGCAACATCGACAAAGTGAGAACGGCCGTTGAGGGATTGCTGACCCGCCTGGCCACGGTTGCCGACTTGCCCGGGCAGTTACGGCCCGACAAACACGACGTCCTCCAGGCCGCGGCCTATTTTGCGAACTTCTCTTCCCCCAAGATGAACGCCCGGGACAGCACCTTTGGGCAGGATTTGCGCAACCTCAAGCGCTTCCTGGAGGATGCCAAAAGCCAGGGAAGTGAAACTGTCTATTTCGTGTATAGCTGAAAAAATAGGACTCCTATTGGAAGGCTCTTTTAGTTCACTCTAACGGTCAGAAAGGTAATAGAGGGTATCTTACCAGCTCATTATGCGGGGTTGCTCAGTAAGCCACTTCCGGCGTTTCGTCCATCTTCATGTCCTCGCCTTTGCCTTCTGCAGTTACGCCCCTGAAAGACCAGGCGCGGCACCTGGCGTGGAAGCATTGCTGGCTGCACTGGCGGATGGGCATGGTCCTGCTGGTGCCGGGTATGTTGGCGTGCTTCATCCTCGCGCCGCTCTTCCGTTACCAACCGGTAGCCCCGCCGGGTATTCCTGAGATGGCCGGCACTTTGTTAGCACTCGGTACCGCCTTGGGGACGTCAGCGGCCGTTTTCGGCATGCTGCGCGTGCTGCTCATGCAGCGGTTGTTTCAGTGGGCACTTCGCCGGCCAGCGAACGGCCGCACCGGCCTACTTCTCGGCAGCGCCCTTATTTTTTGGGGTCCGATAGGTCCCCTGTACCTCTTGCTGCTCCTTACAGCAGACGATGCCAGCGGCACAGCTGCTGAATCGGGGGTGCTGTTTCTATTAGTCCCGAGCACGCCGTGGCTAATTAGCCACGTATGGGCAACGTGGAAGCTGTGGACGCAAGCGCAAGCAACATCTCGTGCAGGGTAATAAACCAGCCGCACAGAATGGTACAGCGAAAGGGTGCCGCCCTAAACTTAAGCCCGCTTGGTGAATGGAAGGTTACTTTGAGTGCCCAGTTCGTCACTTGCCTACCCACGCTTCCGTCAAGCAATAATGTATTGTTTTTTAGTGCAACGCTATGTCGAGCAGGCCGATGTGCTGCGGGTACTCGAAACGTACTTCCGGTTGGCAGCCGAACTCGGCGTGGGGCCATTGGTCGACGTTCCGCACATCGAGGCGTATCCCTATTGGTACATCACGGCGAACGAGGGGGACTTTGCCTTGATGCTGACGGTGGATACATCCGCGGTCCACGAAGAAGCACTGGCCTGCTTTCTGGCCCGTACCCTGCAGACCAAGGTCGTCATTAGCGACGATTCCAGTAACCCCTACACGTGGGTCCTGATGGACGAGCGGGGCGCTGCGCAGCCCCTTTGGGAAAAGCCCGTAGACCGAGAGGACTTTTTTTTTGAGGTGGACGAGCGATACAGGCATCTACTAGCGCCTTGCCCGCCTACACAACCGATCGAAGGAAAGTAGTCTTTCAGTTCAGCGAAAGGGTCCGAGTAACAGAAGGAGCGTTACTTTCAGCCTCATGAGCAACGCTGGTGAAATGCTGGTCCGGGAATACGTCGAGGCGGCGCTAGCCTTTTTGGCCGCTAACGATTTGATGTGGGAGCTCGAAATTGTCATGGATCCTGCCATGCTCGACACCTCGCGTTCCCGCCCCAATGCAATGGGATGGGTAGCATGGAAACCCATCCCCAGCACAGTCACCGCCGCGGATATTGACGATTTGGAAGCCGCCATCGGCGCCCGGTTTCCGGCGCTGTACGTCGACTTCCTGCGCTACCGCCACTTTTACGAGTTGGATGAGGTAGCGGGCGTTTCGTTTCTGATGCACGACGTTAGATACTGGAAGGCCACTATGTTGGACCAGTTCTTCTACCTCCCAGACCCGGGCACCCCCACGCAACAAGGCTTCATCATCTTTGCCTACGGCCCGGATTCGAAGTACTTGTGCTTTGACGTGAACCGTCCCACGCAAGACGGGCGGGATTGCGCCGTAGTGCGGCTCCTGGACCTCTACCAGGACCCAGCACCCACCGAGCTCCTATATCATTCTTTTTTCGACCTGCTGATGGCCCTGCGTGCAGCTCAACGGCAGCGAGACACGTATAGGAAGTAAGCACGCAACGCTTCCTTATAAGTTCAGCGGAAGGGTCGGAAGGACAAAGGAGCGTAATTTCAATCCTCGACATCTAGGCTCTGCAAGAGAATATAGCAAACCAGGCGCCTTGATAGCAGACCCTCACGATGAATGACCGACGATTACGCGTAGGGGCGGTCTTGTTGCTGTGCTTGTGCGTAGCGCGGCCCGCTTGGGCATTGGGGGACTACATCGTTCCGCAGCTGGTGGGCGGCTTGGTGGGCGGTCCGGTACTGGGGGCCTTGCTGGTGGCTTTCGTGCTGGCCGCCCTAAAGGGCCCCACTGCCGACCTGGCTTTGCAGCGGCAGTGGCGGGGCGTCGTGTGCTGGGGGCTGCTGTTCAATGGGGTGTGGTTGTGCCTGTTGTTCGTCGTTGATCCGGCTACATGGGGGCGTATGCACGGCTGGAGCGATGCGGTCTTCTTCGTGCTCTACTTTGCCCCCACTGCTGTGCTAAGCGCTGGTCTGTTGTGGGTGGGCCGAACGCACCGGGCTGTTGCGGTCGCCGCAAGTTGCTTGCTGGTGGTTATAGGTCACTTGCTCTGGGTATTGGTTTAGCGGGCGCCCCATAAAAAGAGGGATACATTGTATACTGTGCCTATGAAAGGTTTCCTGTTAGAGCTTCAGCGCCATCCTCAAGCGTCCATCACATGCCGGACCGTAGTGGAGGACGGAGTGTTCCTGATGCAAATAGGGCGCAAATTCTTTCGAACGACGCCGGAAGAAACCGCCCAGATATTAAGCACACCGGGGTTTGACGCCATGCCCGGTCCCGAGCGAGTCGGGGTGATTATGGACGTTGTAAAAGCCCTTTCTTCGCTTGAGGAAGACCATGCGACTGCGACATCAGGGGAGATGAATGCCCAGATGAATACAGCGCCGAGAAGCCCCAGGACCAAGAAGGAAGGCTCGTTCTTAGAAATTGCCCTTACGCCTCATCATTACACGTACGCTCGCAAACTCCGTGGTATCACCGGGTATCTATTCTATGACATTTTAACCACGGTACCCCTCCAAAAAAAGGATTTGCCCAGATTGGCACAACGTCCCATCATACTGGACGCGAGCCTACACCGGGGCCCTGTCTGGAACTCTATTGGCTGCTTGCCCTTAGAAACGGACCGCTCCCTGATTAGCTATTCGTGGGTCGCTTATCCGCTGCCGGTCAGCTTGGAGGAAAGTAAACGGGGTGTCAGAAACCCCGAAACTGAGTTCTTTCTGGTAACGGAGTGGTTCAACCCCACTGATCATGTGGCCTACAGCAAGCAGACGCCTGCCAAACGCGAGCAGCTGTATGGCCTTCAACGCTGGGGAGTAACAACGCCGGCCGTCGTCGAGGAAAAACTCCGGTTGCATTATGGTCTCACACCCTCTGGAGAACCGATACCACCAGTACCCCTCCCGCAACAACCACCTTGGTAAGCAGTGCCCACTAGTTTAGCGAAAGGGTCCGAATAGAAAAAGGAGCGTATTACGGGCGGAGCAGTGCGCTTGCTTTCCAGCGCGCCCTTATCGCCTTGGCCCATGCGGCACCGCCGACGAATAGGCACGCAGTGGCAGCGCCCTGTACCATCTGGTACTGCAGGCCATCCAACGGAAGGCCGAAGGCGAGGTAGCAGACAAACTCAAGGCGGTGCGCGAGGCAGTCAGCGTTGAAGGCTTGTAGGCTCACCCGTTGATATTCCAGGAGGTTCTCCGGGTTCCATACGCGGACCCCGCGGGTCAGGTAAAACGCCAACGGAAAGAGCAGGAGCCACGTTCGGGGCGGTGGCATGAGCGAGCGCAGCGAGGAGCGGAAGCGCGCTAGGGGCATAACTCGAGTACGAATATGTTTCACGGAAAGGGTGCTGCTTTAGCCACTTCGGTGCATGTAAAGACGCACAGTGGCAATGGTCAATCGCATAGCTTCCTGACGGAAGGGACCTTTCCACTGGTAAATAGGTCAAGTGCTGTGGTATTGTCGATTGCTATCTGTTTTACAATGGCGTTCAGAGACGACTCATGTGGTGCGGCAGCGACCAGGGGGGTATAGACGCGCAAGGAGTCGGAAACGGGTTCGAAGAACAGCTCAAAGTCGCCTTCGTAGATGACGTCCCGAGCAGGGTTCGGGGAGAAGTGGTCCTGGTCCGTGTCGGTCGCCGTGATGATGGTCGTTCGGGTGTTGGCGGTCAAGCCCCGCCACTGGCTGATGACGTAAAGACGCCGGCCGGCGATGGCGTACGCTTTCTTGCAAAACATGGGATTCGGTTGTTCCTCCGAATGGCACTGCCAGCACAACAAGGGAAGCAGCAAAATGGCCAAGAAGGCCGTTTGAGGCCCCCGAGTAGTGGGGGAGGTAGGCCGGGGTCGCATGGTGATAATTATCCAATCGGTGAAGTCTCTTCCGGTGAGCGGACCGTCTACCTTAACGGTAATTTAAACAAACTTTGAGGCATAAACCTAGTATGAGCTGCCCTATCAGCGTGTATGCCTTGAACCGCATGTTTATTCTCTGCCCAATATCTTCTTCCCCAGCAGCACAACCTTCTCCACCACGAAGCCAATCAGCAGCCCGGCACTGGCGCAGGCCAGCGCTTTTGCCAGCCAAGCTAGAGCCGGAAAGGAGGCCAGGGCCACTTCCAGGTCGTGCAGTAAATGGGCGGTGAAGGGAATGCCGTGGGCGATGATTTCGGCCCCTACCCACAGCATGGCGGCCGTGCCCACGTAGCTCAGCACCGTGAGGAAGCGCGGCATAAACTTCACGATGCTGCGTCCCAGCTTTTGAGTTGCGGGATGGTATTGGTCCTGGGCTAGGTGCATGCCCACGTCGTCGGCCTTCACGATGAGGCCCACGAAGCCATACACGGCTACGGTGATAAAAACCGCCACCGCCAGCATTACCACCACCTGATTCAGAATCGGCTGGCTGCTTACCTGGCTGTAGGCAATGGCCATGATTTCGGCTGACAGGATAATATCGGTGCGCACGGCCCCCGCCACCCGCTCCTTTTCCAGCTCCTCCGGTGTAATGGACGGCAGCTGCTCGCTTTCTTCCTCCACCTCGGGGTGTTGGCTGAACACGGAATGGACTTTTTCATAGCCCTCAAAGCAGAGGTAGGCCCCGCCCAGCATTAGAATCGGTGCGATGGCCGAGGGGGCAAAATAGCCGAGGAACAGGGCCGCCGGAGTCAGCAGCGCTATCTTATTGATGAGCGACCTTTTCGCTATTCGGTAGATAATCGACAGCTCGCGGGAGGGGTCCAGGCCCACCACGTACTTGGGCGTAACCGCCGTGTCGTCGATAACGATGCCGGAAACTTTGCCGGTGGTTTTGGCTATCTGCGCCGGCACATCGTCCAGGCTGGCCGCGCTGGCTTTTACCAGGGCAGCAACGTCGTCTAATAGCGCAAAAAGGCCAGATGCCATGTGTGGTTCGTTCGTGAATAGATAGTTGGGCGCGCCGGTCGGCCTTCTGCCCAGCCCCGGCGCATTCACCCTTACGGAGCCGGCGCTGCCGGGGCCGCGAATAGCTCGGCCACCAGCTCCACCGTCAGCTCGTCCAGGGAGTGAATGCGGCGGTCGGCCTCGTAGGCCGTATCAGCTTCGAGGTGGGCGTAGTTGCCGCGCATGATGCGCACCGTCTTAAACCCCAGCGGCTTGATGCCGACGAAGTCTTTGCTGACGTTGTCGCCCACGTACAGCACTTCGGTGGGGGCCACGTTTTCACGCTGGCAAATAAGCTCGAATACGTGGGGGTGGGGCTTGGCGCGGTGCCGGCCGTAACGGTTGGTGAGGTAGGCGTGGCGCATGCGGCCTTCCAGCCCCAGAGCCGCAATTTTCCGGGCCTGCACTTCCTTATGCCCGTCGGTCACGATGTAGAGAGGCAGGTGGGCAAAGCGCTGCAGGCAGCGCTCGGCGTCGGGGTAAAGCGTGAGCTGGGCGCTGTGCTGGCGGTAGGTGCGGAGGCAGGCGACCACCAGGGTTTTCGACCAGCGGCTGTAGCGGCGCAGCAGGGTGTCGAACAGCTTGCCCCGCCCGGAGGCAGCCTCGTCGGCCACCAGCGCCGCCGTGAGGGTTTCGGCCGAGACGCCCAGTATCGGGCTCAGATAGGCCGCCACAGCCCGGAAGCCGCTGTGTACAAAGCTCAGCTCCGGGTACAGCGTGTCGTCGAGGTCAAAAACGAGTACGGGCATTGTTGGAGTTAAAAGTTGAGAGTGAAAAGTTAAAAGTTGTTTTGGGTTTTAACTTTTCACTCTCAACTTTTAATTGAAACTGGCTGCACCACATCAGCCGCCGCGCGCACCTGCCGCAGTGGGGCTGGGGCCGGGCGGTAAGGCACCTGGCTGAGGTCGGTGCCAGCGGCTTCCTGCAGGAACCAGTAGAAGGAATCCACACCGGCGGCAATGCCCAGCGTGGAAGCCCCGCCGAAGCGGCAGTTGCACTCAATGAGGTGCAGCTGCCCATCGTCCGTGAGCAGGGCCTGCAGCACCAGCGGACCATAGAGGCCGAGCTTTTCTACAATAGCCGTGAGCTGGCTTATCAGAGCCGGGTCGGGCAACGTGGTAGTCACCTGCGACTCGCCGTTCACAACGATGTCGCGGGTGCGGGGCATGAGGCCGTGCACGCGGCCGGCCCGGTCGACGTAGGCATCAACGCTGATTTCCTGCCCCCTGATGAACGGCTGAAACACCGGCTCCTGCAAGGTTTGGGCGTGAGCCACGGCCGTGGCATAGGGTAAGTTCAGCCCAAGGCTACGCGAGCCGGCGCCGTGGCGCTCCTTCACCACATAAGACGAATCCTGGGAGAGCGTCGGGTCGGCGGCCAGTAGCCGGTCGATGTCGAGGCTGGTGGGAATAACCGGCAGGCCGGCTTCCTGCCCAAAGCGGGCAAACTCCAGCTTGTCGAGGCAGCGGCTTACCGCCTCCGGCGCGCTTACCAGCACGGCAATGCCAGCCTGGGCCAAGGCCGCGCGGTTGCGGCTCCAGAAGTCCAGCTCCCCGTCGCGGGTGGGGATGATGTGAGCGATGCCCTGCTCCTGGCAGGAGCGGATAATTTCCGGCAGGTGCTCGTCGGTGGTGCGCGGCATCACCCAGTGGGCGTCGCTGAAATGAAAGCCCAGGGCCTGGGCGTTGAGGTCGCCGGCTACAACTTTCAGGCCCGGATGCAGCTGCCGGGCGGCGTCCTGCACGGCCCGCAGCAAGGGCACTTTGGCCGAGGCGCTGCTCACTAGCACGTGGCCGGGCGCTTTGGCTTCCGCGGCGTCGGCGCGGGCGCGCTCGTAGGCAATGATTTCGGGGATGGCAACTTCCAGCGTCGTAGGCGGCAGCCAGTCGATGTGGCTGCTCCACTGCGTCATGTCGGCCTGAGAGGCTTCGAAAGGAATATCCGAAGCCACGTATTTGGCTTGCATGGCCGGGAAGTTCTGCTGCAGCACGGCCACCACGTCGGCCACGCGGCGGGAGCGGCCCGTGCCCAGGTTGATGATGCCCGTCACGGCGTCGACCGCGGCCAGGCGCAGCAGGCCCTCGGCGGTGTCGGCGGCGTAGAGGTAGTCGAAAAACGACTCGGCGCCATACACGGTGATTTCCTCGCCGGCCAGCAGGGCCCGCACCCAGCGCGAGGTGATGTCGCGCCCGTTGCGGCCGTAGCCGCGGTAGATGCGCGGGCACACCGTGCTGAACTGCGTGGCCCGGAAGGTTTGCAGGAAGCGCAGCTCTATCTCGTGGGCCAGCTTGGCCATGCCGGTCAGGTTGCGGGGCAGAATGGCGTCGTCTTCGCGCAGGCTGCGCGGCTGGGCCGGCACCTCGGCAAAGTTGTACAGGGCCGGGTCGTAGATGAGGTAGCTGCTGGCAAACACCACGCGCCGCAGCGAGGGCAGGTCTTTCTGCACCGTCATCAGGTGGTGGCTGAGGCGCACATTATGCTGGAAGTTTTCTTCCCAGAACCCGTAGGTTTCGGTGGAGCGCTCGAAGGTGGCGGCCAGGTGGATGAACAAGTCGGGTGCGAAGGCCGCAATTTCCGCCTCGGTCAGGAAGTTGAGGTCACCCTGCCGGTACTGGAAGCAGGCAGGAAAGGTGGCAGGCCGGGGCTTGATGTCGCCCACGAGTACCTCAAAGTCGCCGGGCAGGGTGGCCAGCAGGCGGGTCATTTCCTGGCCGATGACGCCGGCCCCGCCGCTGATAAAGATTCGCTTAAATGGGAGCTCCAAAGGCTGTGGCATAGTCGGCGGCCAGCTGGCCGTGCATCAGTGAGTCGGCAAAGGTATCCGGCGTGGGGCGCACGTGCTGGCGCAAACGGCCCTCCAGCCTGAAGCCGGCTTCCTCCAGAATGGCCACGTGCGCGGGCCGGATATCGTAGGTTTCGGTGAACAGGCGGTTGAGTTTCAGGTCGTCAAACGCCACCTGCCCCAGCAAGCGAAGGTGGGCCAGAAAGTCCTGGCGGTAGGTAGCCGCGTCCGCTACCCGCGCCGGGTCGGCCAGAAACGACACTTCGGCGCGGCCATCCAGCCAGGAGATGTGCACCAGCCCGCCGTAGGCCACCAGCTGCTCGCGGTGCAGCAGCGAAAACAGCAGTTGGCCTGGCTTTTCCTGCTCAAAAAGCGGGAGCACAACTTTTTGGAAGTACTGGTCCTGCTGCTCGGCTGTGAGCGGGGCAGCCTGGCGCAGCACCTGCAGCTGGGCGTTGCGCCAGCTGCGGATGGCCTCCCGGTCCTCGTAGCGGATGGGAGTCAGGCGGTAATCCTGGTAGGTGTAGGCGGGGTGGGGAAGCGGGCGGTAGGTTTTCAAGGGGAATAGCGTTTGGTTTTGCAGCCGGTGCGACCTCACCCCCTGACCCCCTCTTCAAAAGAGAGGGGGCACCGGTTCCTTAATTTTCGTTGTTAGGCTCCCCTCTCTTTTGGAGAGGGGTCGGGGGTGAGGTGTCACGATGGGGCTACACCACCAAATAAGAAATCAACGGATTGAGCGGGCTGCGGCGCAGGGCGTAGTTAGATATGCCAAAAACCTCGTCAAACGCCAGGGTTTCGCCGGGAAACTCGGGGCAGTTCAGCTCGTCGAAGGCCACGATGGCGCCTTTGGTGAGGCGGGGGCGGATGGCTTCGAGGCAGGCCTTGGTGGGGGCGTAGATGTCGAAGTCAAAGTAAGCGAAGGCAATGACGGTTTCGGGGTGGTCGCGCAGGTAGCGGGGCACGGTTTCGGAGGCGTCGCCGGCCACCAGCTCAAACTTGCGCTTGTGCGGGATGGGGCTGTCGGCTTCGTGCAGGGCCAGAATCTGACTCAGGTAGTCCTGGTAATTTTCCGTCACGCCGTAGTCACCGGCTTTCACCCGGTCGCCGTCCTTGGCATCGACGGAAGGGAAGCCGCCGAAGGTGTCGAAACCGATGATTTTGCGGTTGTAGTTGAACGGCTCGTAGATGCCGCGCAGGGCGTGCATCAAGGCCAGGTTCTGGCCCCAGCGCACGCCGAACTCCATGGCTACGCCGTGCACGGGAATGATTTGCTGGTAGAGCTCAGTGAAGAAAAGCAGGCGCGAAAACGTCTGCCGGTTCAGGTACAGCCCCAGATTGTTGAGCAGCTCGGTATTGGGAATGGGCGACTCGCGCAGACTCTGGGCGAAGCCCTCGCGGCGGGCCTGCTCGGGGGCGGAAGCGCCGCTCAGCACGGAAATGGTGGACATAGTTTAGTTGTCAGTTGTTCGTTGTCCGTTGTCAGTGTTCTGGAGCCGATGCTATCAGAACGACCTGACAACGGACAGCGAACAACTGACAACTACTATTCTGGCTGCAAAAATGCGACAATACTGCGGCCCAGGCCTACTCCGGCCATGGCTTCGTAGTAGGCAGCTACGGCGGGCAACGGGGCGGTGCGCAGCAGCAGGTTGTCCTGCTCGACGCGGGCTTGGTGAGCGGCTTTGCCTGCCGTGCGGTCCATCACGTAGTTGGTGGCCGGGTTGAGCAGGTTGAGGTCGATGGGCTGGTCGGCCAGCACTTTGGGGCAGCGCCAGCCGGTGGCGGCGGCCAGGTTGCGCAGTCCGGCCTGGTTGAAGTAGGAGAGGTGGTCGGGCAGCGCCACCCAGAAAGGCCGGTCGATTTTGCCGGTTTCAAGCAGGTGGTTTTGCAGGGCCGAGAAGTCGTTGGGCACGTCCACCACCAGCACGCCGGCAGGGCCGATGAGGGCGCGGCACTGGCGCAGCAGCGCAGCCGGGTCCAGCACGTGCTCCAGCACGTTGTCGAGCCAGAGCAGGTCGAATTGCCGGCCTTCGGCGGCCAGCTTTTCCAGCCCGGTGTACAAGTCGCCGGTGCGCAGCCGGGGACGCAGCTGGGGGTGAAAGCGTTCCAGGCTGTAGCTGCTGAAGTCCAGGCCCAGCACGTCCCAGCCCTGGCGCTGGAAGTAGGCCAGGGCCCAGCCCTCGCCGCTCCCGATATCGAGGAAAGTGCCGGGAGCGGAGCTGCCGCGCAGCTCATCGGCTACCCAGTGGCGCAGGCGCAGCTTGCCTTTGAGGTGCTCGAGCTCGGCAGCGGGGTACTCGGACTGGTAAGTGGTAAGGCTTTCCTGGTAGTAGCGCCGGGCATAGTAGTCAGCCAGCTCGGCCGGGCTGGGCTTGTCTTTTACTTCGAAGAAGCCGTACTCGTTTTGGCGCAGGGCGTCGGGCAGCATCATGTGGTTTTTTGCTCGACGTGCGCGTTCAGGGCCATGATTTCCGGCTGGGCCTGCAGCAGGGCCAGCAGGTCGGCTACGTCCAGCGTGTGGGCCTGGTGCTCTTCAATCAGGCGGCGCAGCACCTCGTAGTCTTCAGCCGTGTCCAGGGTAATGCGGAAGCGGCTGAAGTCGCCGCCGGGCCATACTTCGTCGCGGTACTGCACCCGCTCGGCTACGGCGGGGTTGGTTTTCAGGTAGGGCGTCACGTGCTCCCGCTCGTAGGGCAGGGTGGCGTTATAGTAGGCCTCGGCCAGCATCTCTATGGAGAAAATCTCGAAGTCCAGGCCACGAGGGAAGGTGCGCACTATGGCATTGGAGCGGTACACCCAGGGGTTGCCCTCGGCCAGGTAGCGTTGCACGGCGGCACCAATCAGCGGGCCATCGACCAGGGGGCAGTCGCTGGTGACGCGCACAATGACGTCGAGCCCGAAGCGTTGGGCCGTTTCGTAGTAGCGGGCCAGCACGTCGGCTTCGCTGCCGCGGTGGCAGCCCAGGTCGTGGGCGGCGGCATAGTCGGCCAGCACGTCGTCGGCGGGCTCGGTGGTGGTGGCCAGCAGCACGGGCAGGCCGCTTTGCTGCAGGCGCTGCACGTGGTAGTCGAGCAGGGGGCGGCCCGCGGCGGTCCGCAGTACCTTGCCCGGCAGGCGGGTGCTGCCCATGCGCACCTGGGAGATGATGCCGGCTTTCTGCATTAGGCGCTGACCTTTTCGAGCAGGTACACCACGTCCTGGTTGCCCTGCTCGGCCTGGTGGATGTAGGGGTAGAGCTTTTGCTTCACCAGGCGCAGCTCGGGGAAGTTGTCGAGGAACAGCTTAGCGAAGTCGGTCTTCCAGAGGAAGCCCTCGTTGCCGCGGTACTTGATAGGCGTGGTTTCGGGAGCGTAGTACTCGTAGCCCATGATGTAGCGGCGCGAAGTGCGCACCATCTCGCCCATGATGCGCGGCAGGTCGTCGGGAGCAATGTGGATAAGCACGCCGTTGGTGCACACCACGTCGAAGTAGCTGTCCTTAAACGGCAGGTCGAAGCCACTGCCCTGCAGGATGTTGACGCCGCGCACGAAGTCGCGGGCTTTCTCCACGGCGTAGTGCTGCAGCTCGATGCCGTAGAGGTTGGTGAAGCCGGCGGCCTGCAGGCCCACCAGCTGCATGCCGGTGTTGCAGCCCACTTCCAGGATGCGGGCTTCGCGGGGCAGCTCGCTGAGGAATTCGGCGTTCATCTCCAGCTTGGTGTGGCCGTAGAGCGAGCGGTAAAACTCGTTCCACTCGTCCAGGGGCCGGGAGTTGCGGTCGGTGTATTCGCGGCCGAAGTCGCCGGACCAGAAGTCTTCTTGTTGGGTATGCTGCAAGGGGAGTTAAAAGTTAAAAGTTATGAGTTAAAAGTTGTTCTGGCGTGAAGAAATGCGCATTAAGCTCTTCCTAGGGAAAAGAATAAGCGTTATTAACTCTTCACTTTTAACTTTTAACTAAAAATTCTTGGACGCACGCCACTACATAATCCTGCTCCTCGTCCGTCAGCGTCGGAAACAGCGGGATGCTGAGGCAGTGGCGGTAGTATTCTTCCGCCAGGGGGAAGTCGCCTGCGCGCCAGCCCAGGCCTTCGTAGTAGGGCATACGATGCACGGGGATGTAGTGTACCTGGGCGAAAATCTGCCTGGTTTTGAGAAAGTCGTACAGGCCTTTGCGGTCGGCTACTTCGATGATGTAGAGGTGGTAGGCGTGGCCGGGGCGGCCGGGGGCCAGCACTTTCACGCCCGCCGTTTCGGCAAAGGCGGCATCGTAGCGGGCGGCCAGCTGGCGACGGCGGGCCAGGCCTTCGTCGGCGCGGGCGAGCTGGCTCAGGCCCAGGGCGCAGTTGAGGTCGGGCAGGCGGTAGTTGTAGCCCAGCTCCTGCATTTCCATGTACCAGCCGCCGTGGCTTTCGTGAATGAGCTGGTCCGGCTCGCGGGTGATGCCGTGGGTGCGCAGGCGCAGCAGGTCTTTGTACAGCCGCTCGTCGTTGGTGGTAATCATGCCGCCCTCGCCGGTGGCAATGTGCTTGACGGGGTGGAAGCTGAAGATGGCCAGGTCGGCAAAGCGGCCGTTGCCGCAGCGCTGCTCCTGGCCCTGGCTATCCACGAAAAAGCCGCCGGGGGCATGGCAGGCGTCCTCAATAATCCAGAGGCCAAACTCGTCGGCCAGGGCGCGCGCTTCTTCCAGGTTTACGGCCAGCCCGGCGAAGTCGACGGGGATGAGGCCGGTGAAGTAGCCTTTGGGGTGCTGCACCAGCAGGGCCCGCACCTGGGCTAGGTCGATGAGGCCGGTGGCGGGGTCGATGTCGGCAAAGTGCACCTCGCCGCCGCAGTAGCGCACGCAGTTGGCCGAGGCCGAGAAGGTGAGCGGGGTGGTGATGACGCGCTGCCCGGGCAGCACGTCCAGGGCCAGGGCGCAGAGGTGCAGGGCGGCTGTGCCATTGCTCACGGCCACGGCGTAGCGGGCCCCGATGTAGGCGGCAAACTGCTTTTCAAACTCGGCAACGCGGGGGCCCTGGGTGAGGTAGTCGGCGTGCAGGGCGGCCGTGACGGCGGCTACGTCGGCCTCGGTGATGTGCTGGCGCCCGTAGGGCAGGGGGCGGGTGGGAGTGAAAGCAGCGTCGGACATGGGTGGGCAAAGATAACCGGTTCCGGAGTCGGGTCCTGCTGCCAAATACCCGGCCCGCTTTATTTGAAATGTATTCTGCCTCTTCTGTCATTTCCTGCTAAGGCTTAGCTTGCAGGCAAGGGAAACGAGGGCGGTGTCCTGGCAATGCAACCCTGCAACCAGTGTTACCTTCATGAGCAAGGGAACAAGGCATGGTATGACTTCTACAACATTCGCAATGAAGTTCTTTCTAAGAGCAAGGCTGGTCGGCAGCATTGTCCTGGCACTGGCTTTTTTCCTAGCCTCGCCCGTGCTAGCGCAGCGGGAGTACTCGTACTGGACATTTGGCACGGGGTTGGGGCTGGCGTTCGACCAGGTGCGGGGGCCGGTGCCAGCAATGAACGGCTCGGATGCCTATGAGGCCTGCACCGCCGTGAGCGACTCGGCGGGTAACTTGCTTTGCTACAGCAACAGCGTCAGCGTATTCGACCGCAACCACGAGCTTATGCCCAACGGCCGGGCCGGACTGGCACTTAATAGCTCTGCTGCACAGGGCGCATTGCTGTTGCGCCAACCCGGGAGCTTCCGCTACTACTACCTTTTCACCGTTGGCAATGCCGAAACCGGGCTAGTCGATGGCCTGCGCTACACCGTCATCGACATGAGCTTGCGCGGTGGGCTCGGCGACGTAGTGCCCTCGCAGAAAGCGGTAAACGTAGCCCCGGTTGGTAAAGTGGGGGAGGCCTTAACTGGTATTCGCCATGCCAACGGCCGGGACTATTGGATAGTGGTGCGGGCCTGGAACACGCCTGACTTTCGCTGTTACCTGTTCTCGCCGGAGGGCCTGGCCGCGCAGCCGGTGATGAGCACGCTCGGCTTGGTTCATACGGGCGGGCTGGACAACCTATACACCAGCGATGAGACTCCGGCCCATTTCAATTCGACGGGCTACCTGCGGGCTTCCCCCGACGGCAGGTGGCTAGCCCTAACCGGTGGTCGGCTGCCCGTACAGCTGTTCGAGTTCAACAACCGGACCGGCCGGGTGCTCAGAGGGCAAGCCCTTTCTGTGCCGTATTCGGCTGCCCAGCCGGCAGGCTACGGGTTGGAATTTTCTGACGATAGCAGCAAGCTCTACGCGACAGTAAACGGCACATTCTCTATTTATCCCTACGTACTTTATCAGTTCAACCTAACTAGCTATTCGCCTCCTGTTCCCCTACTAACTACCCAGGAAATCCTGGGTGCGCTGGCCAAAGGGCCGGATGGGCGGATTTATCTTACTAGTCTCTGCAGTCCCCGTTTGTCAGTAATTACCCGCCCGAACGAGACCGGCAGCGCCTGTGGTCTGGAGGTTCAAACGGTAGCTTTTGGTGGTACGCCGCGCCAGGGGCAATGCGGCATCGGCCTACCCAACTGCCCCAACGCCATTGCGCGCGAAGTAGACCTTTCGACGACAGTGGCTACTATGCCCAATATCATCACGCCCAACGGCGACGGGCTCAACCAGGCGTTGGTGCTCGCCGAGCCCAATCCCGACGAGTGGAGCATCGCCATCTACAACCGCTGGGGCAAAGAAGTGCACCGTCAGGAGCGCTACGACAACTCCTGGGCGGCCCCGGGCCAACCCGATGGCGTGTATTTCTACCTGCTGACTCGCCGTAGCACTGGCCAGACTTATAAGGGCTGGGTGGAAGTGTTGCGCTAGGCATGGCGAAGCTTAGCTTCGGCATTTAGCCCAGCTCCTTACTCATAAATTATTGCGGCAAACTGAATTATTCCGGGAGAAGGGGCTCCATTGAATCAGCAAAACCGTTTCTGATGATGCAAAACAATGTGCGCTGTCGTTGAAACGCTGTGCCGTATGATTTACACGGGGTCAACTTGTATTTCAACGCTACGAGGCTACTTCTCAACGGTAGGACGAGGCTTCTTAACGCCGAGATGAGCCGCTGAAAAGGCAAACAGCAGGATTTATAAAGGTCTGACTAGTATTTTAACGCTGTGCCGCTGGCTTGAAACGGTTGTGAGTTGGATTGAAACGGGGTGATGTGACGTTGAAACGGTGCGCGGCGAAGCTAAATTTCCCTGTACTCGCCCATAAACAAAGCGCCGGCCTTGCAGCAAGACCGGCGCTGGAATAGCTACAAACAGCAGGAGCGCTACACCGTAAAGTCGGCATCCACGTGTAGGCGGATTTCCTCGCGAATCTGCTCGGCGTCGAGCCATTCCTCGTTGTTGGCCGAGTTGTAGTGGAAGCCCAGCGGCACGCGCTTGCCACCGAAGTGGCTAATAAACTTCTCGATGTCCCACTGCGGGGTGGAGGGCAGGATAATGTAGTAGCGGTCCAGCTCCACTGTGCTCAGAGCGTCGGTTTCGGTTATCATCTCCTCGTGCAGCTTCTCGCCGGGGCGGATGCCCACGATGCGCTGCTCGCAGTCGGGGCCGATGGCGCGGGCCACTTCCGTGATTTTGTAGGAGGGAATCTTGGGCACGAAAATCTCGCCGCCCCAGGCGTGCTCCAGGGCGTAGAGCACCAGGTCGACGCCTTCTTCCAGCGAGATGTTGAAGCGCGTCATGTCGGGGTGGGTGATGGGCAGCGTGCCGGTGTGGCGCTGCTGCAGGAAAAACGGCACCACCGAGCCGCGCGAGCCAATTACGTTGCCGTAGCGCACTACCGAGAAGCGCAGGTCGCGGCTGCCTTTCATGTTGTTGGCGGCCACAAACAGCTTGTCGGAGCAGAGCTTGGTGGCGCCATAGAGGTTGATGGGGGCCGCGGCTTTGTCGGTACTCAGGGCCACTACATCTTTCACGCCGCAGTCGAGTGCGGCGTTTATCACGTTTTCGGCGCCGAAGATGTTGGTCTTGATGCACTCCATCGGGTTGTATTCGGCCGCGGGCACCTGCTTGAGGGCGGCGGCGTGAATCACGATGTCGATGCCCTCGCAGGCGCGGTGCATGCGCTCGGCATCGCGCACGTCGCCAATGAAGTAGCGGATGGCCGGGTACTGCTGGGGCGAGAACTCCTGGCTCATCTCGTACTGCTTCAGCTCGTCGCGCGAGAACACCACCAGCCGCTTCACCAGCGGAAATTTTTCGAACACGGCCCGCACGAACTGCTTGCCGAAAGAGCCGGTGCCACCGGTAACGAGTATAGACTTATGATTGAGGTCGAGCGCCATGAAACAGGGGAGGAGAAAGGGCAAAAGTACGGCATCAACCTACTTTTGTGGTTTCGAACGCGGGAAGGAATCCGGGGCGGGGCCATTTGGTTCCGTAGTCCGGGCGAGCTCCTGCCGGGAATGCCGCTCTCGCTATGCTTACTTCCGAACCCATCAAGCTTCTTATCTGGGACTTAGACGACACCTTCTGGCAGGGCACGCTGTCGGAAGGCGCCGTGACGGCCATTGAGGAGCACCTGGCTCTGGTGCGCGACACGGCCGCCCGCGGACTGGTGCACACCATCGTGAGTAAGAACGACCTAGCGCCGGTCGAGGCCAAGCTCATGGAGCTGGGCATCCGGGAGCTGTTCGTGTTTTTGCGGGTGAGCTGGCAGCCCAAGGGGCCCGTTATTAAGGAGCTGCTGGAGGCCATGCAGCTGCGCGCACCCAACGCCCTGTTCATTGACGACAACGCCGTGAACCGCCGCGAAGCCGAGTACTACAACCCCGGACTGCAAACCCTCGACCCCGCCGAGCTGCCGGCTCTGGCACCCCAGCTCCGCGCCAGCGGCAAGCCCGACCCGGAGCTGTCGCGCCTGAAGCAATACCAGCTGTTGGAGCGCCAGCAGCAGGCCCGCGCTCAGTACGAGGGCGACAACCTGGCCTTCCTGCGCAACGCGGGCGTAACCATCGAGTTTCAGGAAGGCGCCGAGGCGCTGTTGCCCGACCTGACCCGCATCGAGGAGCTCATCAACCGCTCCAACCAGCTCAACTTCACCAAGGCCCGGGTGCAGAAAGACGCGCTGGCCGCTAGCTTCGCCGACCCAAGCCGGCGCTGGGGCACCGTGCGCGTGCGCGACCAGTTCGGTGACTACGGGCTGGTGGGCGTGTTCTGCGTGAATAACGCCGAGCACCGCCTGGAGCAGTTCGTGTTTTCCTGCCGCATCCTGCACCTGGGCATCGAGCAGTTCACCTACGCCTGGCTGGGCTTCCCGCAGCTGGAAGTGCAAGGCGAAGTAGCGACGGAGCTGAACCAAACAGAAAAGCCCGACTGGATTACGGTGGTGCAGGCCGGCGCAGCACCCGCGGCGCCAGCCCTTGCCGCGGGTAAAAAGCTGCGCGTCTTCCTCAAAGGCGGCTGCGACCTGGGCCAGCTCACGCCCTTCCTGCAGGCCTTCGACCTGGCAGTAGAGGAGGAGTTCAACTTCCTTAATGAAAACCAGATTACGGCCCACCTCGAGCACACCGTGCTGCTGCGCCACACCCGCGAGCTGCCCGCTGCCGAGCAGCAGCGCCTGGCCCAGCGCCTGCCCTTCCTGGGAGCCGACGCGTTTCAAACCAAGCTCTGGGATGGCGGGTACGACGTGCTGGTGTTTAGCCCGTTGATGGACTACACCCAGGATTTGTACCGGGAGCGCAGCACGGGCCTGGAAATAGCATTTGGCGGCTACCACGACCTCACGGCGCAAGACCCCGCAGCATTGGCCGCCCGCTACGCCAAGCGCCGCTTCCGCGGCATGGACGAGGCTTTTTTGCGGCAGTTTGCGCAGGATTTTACCTACGAAGGCCCCATCTCAGCAGAGCGGTTTACCGACAACCTGCACTGGCTAAGACAGCAAACCCCGGTTCATATTCCCATCTTCTTCCTCAACGGTGCGGAAGTAGAAGTACCAGATTCAGCTGAAATCGGGGCCAGGGAGCGGCATCAGCAGATGAATGCTGCCCTCACGGAGTTTGTGCAGCAAAGCAGCAGCTGCTTCGTAGTGGACGTCCGCGCTTTTGTGACCCAGCGGGCCGATGTGACCAATAACCTGCGCCACTACCAACCGCGTCATTACCGCACACTAGCGCAGCAGCTGGCGCAGGCCATTGGGCAGTGGCAGGGCAGCTTGCTGTCGCACTCCGCCTGGACCGACTTGCGGGCCCAGCTCTGGAATTTTGTGCCGGCTAAGCTGCGTGCGCTGCTCGGGTAAGCAGGCATTAGCTTATTCGAGCACCAGCTTACGGGTGGAATTGGCGATACGCACAGTGTAAATGCCACTGGCGAGTCCGGTCGGTAGGGCAAGCGTAAATGCACCAGCCCCAGAAGCCTTGGCCTGGTAAACTTGCCGACCGAAGGCGTCGAATACGGCAATATTTTCACCGCCCATCAACCCCGACACGGTGGTAGAACCTCGTGTTGGGTTAGGAGAAAGAGCATAGCTCAGCTCCGGCTGACTTATTTGCGTGCCCAGGGCCGGACCAGTGGCATTGTTAAGCTGAATGCTGATGTTGTTGCTGGAGAAATTAGCCGCCAGCAGGTCCAGGTCGCCGTCACCGTCCATATCGGCCGCCGCTACGCCGTTGGGGTTGGTGCCGAGGGCCATGGTAACTCCTCTGGTGAAAGCACCCCCGGTGTTGAGGTACGCCATGGCGTTGTTGGAATAGAAGTTCGTCACCAGCAAGTCGGGGTCTCCGTCACCATCCAGGTCGCCGGCTACAATGCTGCTCGGGTTGCTGCCGGCTGCATAGTCGGCCCCGCCGAAGAAGGCACCACTGCCATTGTTGTAGCGCACGCTTATGTTATTGCTGCCGAAGTTGGCCGTCATCAAATCCAGGTCACCATCATTGTCAATGTCAGCGGTAGCAATAAAGCGGGGGCTGGTGCCCATTATCTGGTCTTGGCCGGCGCTGAAGGTGCCCTGGCCGTTATTGAGCCGCACGCTCACGGATTGGCCTCCGTAATTAGCTGCCAGCAGGTCCAGGTCGCCGTCGTTATCAATATCAGCCGCCGCCACGTTGAAAGGGAAAGTACCCACTGCAACGGTGCTGCCTCCGCTGAAAACCCCGGCTCCGTTATTAAACCAAATGCTGACGTCGTTGCTCGCGCCATTGGCCACCATCATGTCCAGGTCGCCGTCGCCGTCGAGGTCGGCCGCCGTTACGCTCTGCGGCTGGCCACCTGCATTTAGTGTAGCCCCGCCGCTAAAGTGGCCGGTGCCATCGTTGAAGCGCACAGTGGCGGAGTTGGCATTATAGTTTGCAGTTAGAATGTCCAGGTCGCCGTCACCATCAATGTCGGCGGCTTTCACGCTGCGAGGCTGGCTGCCTACCGGTACGCTGGGCAGATTAGTGAAAATACCCCGGCCGTCATTCAGGCTAACGCTTACTTCGTTGCCATTAAAAATCGGAGCAAGCAAGTCCAGGTCGCCGTCGCCGTCCACGTCGGCCGGAACTGCCGCGTACGGACTCTGCCCTACCGGTTGCAGAATACCAGTGTTGAAAGAGGCATTTCCGCCGGTTACGGCTGCCGTAAACTGAAACACCTTGGGCAGGGCCAGGGGGGCCGTACTGCCTTGTACGCCGGTAGTCACGCTGACTTGCACGGTTTCTCCCGCTCTGAAGGTATAGGCCGGGGCAAAAGAAAGCGTGTTGCCATTGACTGTGCTAATGCCACTATGCCCGGTGCGCAGGCCGCCCCGTTGAGCGCTGAATACCTTGAGCGCGGCAGCAGAGCCGGCCGTGAGAGCCTGGCTGAAGCTTACCGAAATACTGCTAGAGCGAGGCGCACTGCGCTGATTAACAGTGGGTGCTATAGATGTAACAGCTGGCTGTGCATGGACTGCGCCAACGGACAGAACCAGCTGGCATGCTGCGCTGCTGAGGAAGATGTATAAACGTGTTTGCATAGGAAAAATGAAAATGACAATTACGAAAGTACGGCTCTCGTCCGCATTGCTATGTGCATGGAAAAACCAATTGCAAGAGTGCCTAATAGTTGTGTGTGGCTAAAGCTGTGTAATACCCCGCAGCGCCTCCGCCAGCTGCCCTGTGAGCCCGCGCCGCGAGTACTTGCTGTGCGCAAGGGTCGGCAAATCCAGGTTGGTGTTTTGCTGCCACTGGCTCACCAGGTTCTCCAGCGTCTGCAGCATCAGCTCGTAGTCGTTGTAGGGCAGGGCGCGGCCGGCTCCGCATTCCTGCAGCAGGTTGTCGGCATCGGAGCCGGTGGGGCCGACGCAGAGAATGGGCTTGTTGGTAGCCAGGTACTCGAAGACTTTGCCGGGCAGGATGCCGAAGTTGGGCACCACGTCGGGGATGGCCATGAGCAGTGCCGATGAGCGCAGCAGGTAGCTCACCGACTCGTCGTGCGGCACAAAAGGAATGAACTCCGTCAGCCCGGCCAGGCCTGCTTCGGCAATTTGCTGTCGCAGCACCTGGCTCACTTGGCCTACAAAACGCAGGCGCAGCGGCACTTTGGGGTGTCGGGCGGCGCAGGCCGCCACGGCCCGCAGCAGCTGGTCGATGTGGTAGGTTTCGGTGATGGTGCCGGTGTGGGTAATGCGCAGGCAGTCGGTGGGCGGCTCGGAAGGCAGGCGGAAGTCCGACTCATCGTAGCCGTTGGGCAGCACGTGAAACTTGTCGGCGGGCAGCTCCGGCAGCTTGCCCAGGAAAATGCGCTTGGTTTCGGGCGAGGTCACCAGCACGGCATCGGCCTGGGTCAGCACCTGCCGCTCGTAGCGGGCATCGAGCCAGGCGGCCAGCGGGGTGTGGTGCAGGTCTTTGTAGTAGTAGATGTCCGTCCAGGGGTCGCGCATGTCGGCCAGCCAGCGCAGGCCGTGCCGCTTTTTAAGCTCCAGGCCGATAAGCTGGGTGGAGTGGGGCGGCGAGGACGTGAGGACGGCATCGAACTGCTCGCCGGCGGCCAGCAGCTGCTCCACGGCGGCCAGGGCGTGGCGGTTCCAGCCCCGGCGCGGGTCGGGGATGAAGAGGTTGCCGCGCACAAAGCGCAGCACCTTTTGCACCAGCCCCGGCTTGCCCTCGTTGGCGAAGCCGCCGTAGGGCACGGCGCGGCCCGTCAGCTTTTTATAGGACTCGAAGGGCTCCGAAGTCCGGGTGCGAATCACGCGCACACCGGGCGGCACCTCGGCCAGCAGCGACTCGTCGCGCACGGGGTAGGTGGCCTGGGCCGGGTCGACGGTAATCACCGTGGGCTCGACGCCAAAAGCGCCCAGGTGCTTCACAAACTTGAGGCAGCGCTGCACGCCGGCGCCCCCCGAAGGCGGCCAGTAGTAGGTGATGACAAGCAGGCGCAGCGGGCGGGAGGTAGGCACTTCGAACGGAGACGGAACAAGGGCACGAAGGTAAGCTGTTTGCCGTATTTCAGCGTTTTATGGCTACTTTTGGGGTTCCGCTCCGGCCGGATTCCCGCCGGGCTTAGCCGCCGGGACAATCCGCGAAATCAGTTCAATCAGCGCTAAATCAGCGATTCATGTTCGATAACCTCTCCACCAAGCTCGACCGGGCCTTCAAAACCCTGAAGGGCCAGGGCAGCATCACCGAAATCAACGTCGCCAGCACCATCAAGGAAATCCGCCGGGCGCTGGTCGATGCCGACGTAAACTATAAGGTTGCCAAGGAAGTAACCGACAAGATAAAAGACTCGGCCATGGGCCGCGACGTGCTCACGGCCGTGTCGCCGGGCCAGCTCATGGTCAAAATCGTCTACGACGAGCTGACCGAGCTCATGGGCGGCGAGAAGAAGGACATCGTCATTAAGGGTGAGCCGGCCGTGGTGCTGCTCTCGGGGTTGCAGGGCTCGGGTAAAACCACCTTCGCTGGTAAGCTCGCCAGCCACATCAAGAAAACCGGCCGCAACGTACTGCTGGTGGCCTGCGACGTGTATCGTCCCGCCGCTATCGACCAGCTCAAGGTGCTGGGCGAGCAGATTGGCGTGGAAGTGTACGCCGAAGTAGAGAACAAAAACCCCGTTGAAATCTCGCGCAACGCTATCGAGCACGCCAAGCGCAGCGGCAAGAAGGTGGTCATCATCGACACCGCCGGCCGCCTGGCGGTGGACGAGCAGATGATGCGCGAGATTGAAGCCGTGAAGTCGGCCATCAACCCCAGCGAGACGCTGTTCGTGGTGGACTCCATGACCGGCCAGGACGCCGTGAACACGGCCAAGACCTTCAACGACCGGCTCAACTTCGACGGCGTGGTGCTCACCAAGCTCGACGGCGACAGCCGCGGCGGCGCTGCCCTCAGCATCCGGGCCGTGGTGGAGAAGCCCATCAAGTTCATCTCGACGGGTGAGAAGATGGAGGCGCTGGACCTGTTCTACCCCGACCGCATGGCCCAGCGCATCCTGGGCATGGGCGACGTGATTTCGCTGGTAGAGCGCGCCCAGCAGCAGTTTGACGAGGACGAGGCCAAGCGCATCAACGCCAAAATCCGCAAAAACCAGTTCAACTTCGACGACTTCCTCTCCCAGTTGGAGCAAATCAAGAAGATGGGCAACATCAAGGACTTGATGGGCATGATTCCGGGCATGAGCAAGGCCATCAAGGACGTGGAAATCGACGACGACGCCTTCAAGCCCGTGGAAGCCATTATCCGCTCCATGACCAAGCAGGAGCGCGCCAACCCCGACATCATTAACGGCTCGCGCAAGCGCCGCCTGGCCAAAGGCTCCGGCACCGACATTCAGCAGGTAAACGCCCTAATGAAGCAGTTCGAAGACATGCGCAAGATGATGCGCACCATGAACAAGCTCAGCCAGACCAAAGGCGGCATGCAGCAGATGGCCAAGATGATGGGCAGCCTGCGCAACGGCCCCGGCGGAATGATGCGCTAAGCAGCAGTCAGAAAACAAGAAGGCCCGGACGGCAGCGTCCGGGCCTTCTTGCTTTCAAATGGGTCAGATTGGGCAGCAGATGCAGGAGTATGGCCTTTGTAAGATGCTGATTAACAATTATTATTAGAATTTCTTGCCAACATTTTGTGAGCACCGGGAATTATTTGGCGCAATCATTGTTACTGCTCCCGTGAAAGAATAGTTTTTTAAGGTGTTTTGGTTATGGAAAGAGGCAGCTCCTTGGGCTGCCTCTTTTTTTACGGCCTTGTAAACCTGATGTTTGACTGCCTGGGGCTAATGCACCACGCGCACCTGGTAGTGCTCGGGGGTGGCTTCGGTGGCAGGCACGTGCCAGGCGCCTACGCGGCTGGGGCCGTAGCCGAGGTTCACCTTCACCCATTCGTCGCGGGTGGGCAGCATGGCCAGCAGCTCGGCGTGCAGGGCGGCCAGGTCGTCGCGCATGGCCTGCAGGCGCTGGGTGATATTGTCGTGGTGCTGGTCGAAGCTGCCGGTAGCGGGGCGCTGCTCAAACTCACTGGCCACCTGCTGCAACTCGGCCTGGTGCCGGCCCTCGTTGTGGGCTTCCAGGGTGGCTTTGCGCAGCTCTTCTTCGACGTTGAGGTATGCTTTAACCTTTTCTTCGAGTGGAAGCAGGTCGGGGGAAAGGTAATCGAGGTTGGAAGCCATGGTGCAGGTGGCGAAAGCGGGAAGTAGAAAGTGAGTGAAGATAGAACGAACACACCCGCCGAAAGGATGCGCAGCCGGCTAGCTGGCTTGGTCAGGTGTCGGCGGTGCGCCGGCGGCTGGGTTTGCAGCGGGGCGGTTGCGTTGGCACCGCTCGCTGCAGTATTTCACCTCGGGCCAGCTGTTGCGCCACTTTTTACGCCACTCGAAGGGGCGCCCGCAGGTGAAGCAGTTCTTAGTGGGCAACTGGCCTTTGCGGGCTTTGGTGGGAGGCATGAGCAGGGAATATGAGCAAGGTGCTGAGGGCAAACCCGACCGTTGCCCCAAAGTTTTACGGTACTTTTCGGCCCTGAATTCGCACCGCCATGACGACAACCACTGCTCCCGACATCCTGGGCCAGGCCTTGCTGGCCTACCACCACGGCCGTAACTCGGCCGCCCTTACGGTGCACTGCAACGTGGCCGACGACGAGACACTGCCAGTGGCTTATTTCTTCCGCAGCCTGCTGCAGATGCCCGAGCTGGAGCGGCTGGCCCTGGACGAGTGCCGGGGCCGGGTGCTCGACATCGGCGCCGGGGCTGGCTGCCACAGCCTGGAACTGCAGAGCCGCGGCTTCACAGTCAAGGCCCTGGATGTGTCGGCCGGCGCGGTGCAGGTGATGACGGAGCGGGGTGTGCAGCAGGTGGCCCAGCACGGCCTGTTTGAGGCCTTGCCCGCGAATGAGCTGCCCTACGACACCATTCTGCTGCTGATGAATGGCTTGGGGCTAGCCGGCTCGCTGGCCGGGCTGGATAAGTTTCTGGCCCACGCCCGCACCCTGCTGGCACCGGGCGGGCAGATTCTGGCCACTTCCTCCGACATCAGCTACCTCTACGAAGACGAGGACGGCGCCCTGCGCATCAACCTGAACGGGCCGTACTACGGTGAAATCGAGTACGCTTTTGGCTACGATGGGCGGCGCGGCGACACATTTCCCTGGCTGTTTATCGATGCTGCGCTGCTCAGCGATGCCGCCGAAGCAGCCGGCTATACCGCCGATTTTCTCGGCGAAGACGAGGAAGGGCAGTACCTGGTGCGGCTGATGCCTTCAGCCAGCTAAAAACACCTTACTCATCTCTGCTTACTACTCTTACCAAGCGCACACCTTATGACTATGGAAAACGCCGTCTCTTACCGCACTCGCTGGGCCGACATGGACCCCAACGGCCACATGCGCCACTCGGCCTATGCCGACTATGCCGCCGACCAGCGCGTGGTTACTCTGGGCCGGGCCGGGTTCAGCCTGCAGCAATTCGCCGCGCTCCGCATCGGGCCCATCTTGTTCCGGGAAGAAACCCGCTACCTCAAGGAAATCAGCATTGGCGAAGAAATTCGGGTGGATAGCAAGCTGGCGCAGCTGAACGAGGACGGCTCGCGCTGGACCATCGTGCACGGCATCTACAAAGCCGATGGGCGCCTGGCGGCCACCGTCACCGTGGATGGGGCGTGGCTGGATTTGGGGCGCCGCAAGCTAACCGTGCCGCCTGCCGAGCTGACGGAGATGATGCGCGACATGCCGCGCTACGAGCCGGAGCAGGGGAGTTAATTAAAGGTACGTGTCATTGCGAGGCCGCAGGCCGTGGCAATCCGTCCTCTCAGTGCGACCAGCCAGGTAATGTGAAAAGCCCCAACGCCAGCATCGGCATTGGGGCTTTTTTATGACTGAGTTTACCTGGTGACTGAATGCTAGAGGACGGATTGCTTCGCTGCGCTCGCAATGACACGGCTTTGCGTTTCTCACCTAAAGCGCCGGTACTGGCTTCAGGGCTTTAGTAATACGCTCCATCTGCTGCTGGTGGTGCAGCAGGTGGTCGAGCAGGAACTCCATTACCTGATAGATGGTGATGCGGCCCGAGCGCGGGTGCGGAAAAACCGCGCGGTTCAGCAACTTGCCGGGGAAGGTATTGAGCAGGCGCTCCAACTGGCGGCGAGCAGCTTCCCATTCGGTACGCAGCTCGGACAGAGGGGGCAGGTTGCCCGCGTCGGTGGTAGTGGCCACGCCGCGCGGCGCTTTGTACTTGAGGCCCGGCAGGCGCAGCAGCAGCCGGACGAAGCGGGCGCGCAGCCGGGTGAAGAGGCCGACGCTGGGTAAGGTTTCATCGGCCTGCAGTTTTTTGTCGACGTAGCGGATGATGTTGCCTTCGATAAAAAGCAGGTGGTGCACCACCTGCGTGGCCGACCATTGCCCGGGGGCAGGCTGGCGGTCGGCATCGGGCCCCAGGGCTTCGGCCGAGGCCAGTAGGCGGGCCGTGGCTCGTTCGAGCTGCTCAAATTTCAGGTGCAGGCGGTGGTTCATGCGCGGGTGGGCGTGTAGCTTTGGGCAAAAGGTACGGAAAAACCCGCGTGACACACGAGCCAAGCAAACTGGAGCATAAAGAGTGGCCGTCCTGGCTGCGCGTGCTGCTGGTGCTGACGCTCTACAGTCTTTATCTGCCGTTGAGCGGTTACCAGCCGTCCGACCTGCGCTTCGACGCAGGCCAGTACTGGGAGTTGTCGCTGAAGTTCTGGCAGCATGGCCAGTTTTCGCTGCTGCACTACGACGAGCCCGTGCGGGGCTACCTGGGGCCGCTGCTGCTGCAGCCGGGGCGGCTGCTGTGCCACATCACGGGCTGGCCCGCCCTGTGGGGGGCGCAAGTGCTGGGAGCCGGCTGGGCAGCGCTGCTGTTTGGCCTGGCCATTCCCTGGGCCTGGCGCCTGGGGACAGGGCAGGGCCTGCGCAAGGGGCGCTGGCTCCTGCTCGTGGCCCTGGGCTTTGTGTTCTGGCGCGACTACTTCAACTTTCCACTGAGCGACATGCCGGCGTTCACGCTGCTGTTGCTGGGCTTGGTAGCGCTGGGCCGTGGCGGTTGGGGATGGGCGTTGCTGGCCGGGGCCTTGTTTGCTGGGGCCTTGAATATTCGCCCTATCTACTTGGCGGCACTGCCGGGCGTGGCGCTGCTGCTAGCCAGCCGGGCAGCGTGGGCGCCCCGGCTGGCTGCGCTGGCAGCTGGGGCGGCGCTAGTGCTGCTTCCGCAGTACCTCATCAACCGGCAGCATTTCGGGCAAGCCACGCCGCTGGTGCTGGCGGCGCCGGCCAGCAAGCGGCCATTATACCTGCAGCAGCTCACCTGGGGCACCGCTTTTCAACGCGTCGAAACCAGCCTGATGCCGGAGTATCCACGGCAGGTATTGTTTGCCGACTTAGCAGGTCAGCGCGACCTGGCGGCGGCCCCAGAGCCGGCTTTCAACAGCTACGGCAGCTTTTTTCGGTTTACGCTGCTACACCCACTGGCATTTACGGCACGTTGCCTGCGTCACCTCTTCAATGGGCTTGATATTCGGTATTCGACACCTTACCTGCGCCAGCTGCATCCGCCGGGCCAGGAGGTATTGCGAATGTTGAATTACCTGACGCTGGGACTGGCCTTAGCAAAGGTAATTACTGGATTATGGCGCTTTCAGCTAGGCTTTGCTTGTCATAAAACCAAGCTGGCCGTGCTGCTGGCGCTGCTGCTACCGTGTGCATCAGCCATTCCCACGGCTATGGAATGCCGCTTCCTACTGCCGGTACATCTGCTGTTGCTCACGATAGTGGCGGCTGTTGCCCGGCCCGGACTGTGGTGGCGACAGGTACGCCTGGGGCAGCGGGTGCTTATCCTCTTAATGCTGCTGGTTTGGGTGGGAGGTTGTTGGTGGCTATCCGATGAAACGGTACGGCATATACAGCCGGAAAGCATGGCGCGGCAGTACGAGTAGAATATTACCATTTAGAGAAAGAGTATATTCTTAAAAAAAGCCCCAATGCCGGTTTAGGCGTTGGGGCTTTTCACATTAGGAGGCTGGTCACTGAGAACAGGACGGATTGCTTCGCTCTGCTCGCAATGACACGACTTTCGAGTTACAGGCTACGCCTTGGCGTAGGTTACTTCCTTCACGGCTTTCACTACGCGGGCCACGTTGGGGAGCGACGCCTCGATGAGGGTGGGGGCGTAGGGCAGGGGCACGTCAGCGCAGGTGATGCGGATAACGGGCGCGTCAAGGTAATCGAAGGCGCGGCGCTGCACGATGTAGGCCAGCTCGCCCGAGATGCTGGCCAGGGGCCAGGCTTCTTCTACCACCACCATGCGGTTGGTTTTCTTCACCGAGGCGATGAGGGTGTCGTAATCTATAGGCCGCACCGAGCGCAGGTCGATAACCTCGGCTGTGATGCCTTCCTTGGCCAGCTCGTCGGCGGCGGCGTAGGCTACTTTCATCATCTTGCCGAAGCTCACGATGGTCACGTCCTTGCCTTCGCGCACCACGTTGGCCTTGCCGATTTCGAGCAGGTATTCCTCCTCAGGTACTTCGCCTTTGTCGCCGTACATCAGCTCCGACTCCATGAAAATTACGGGGTCGGGGTCGCGGATGGCGGCTTTCAGCAGGCCCTTGGCATCGTAGGGGTTGGAGGGCACCACCACTTTCAGGCCGGGGCAGTTGGCGTACCAGTTCTCGAAGTTCTGCGAGTGCTGGCTGCTGAGCATGCCGGCGTTGCCGGTGGGGCCGCGGAATACGATGGGGCAGGAGTACTGCCCGCCAGACATCGAGTACAGCTTGGCGGCCGAGTTAATCACCTGGTCGATGGCCACCAGCGAGAAGTTGAACGTCATGAACTCGATGATGGGCAGCAGGCCGTTGGTGGCCGCGCCCACCCCGATGCCAGCAAAGCCCAGCTCGGCAATGGGCGTGTCAATCACCCGCTCGGGCCCGAACTCGTCGAGCATGCCCTGGCTCACCTTGTAAGCGCCGTTGTACTCGGCCACTTCCTCGCCCATGAGGAACACGCGCGGGTCGCGGCGCATTTCTTCGCTCATGGCCTCACGCAGGGCCTCGCGGAATTGTATAGTACGCATCTAAAAAGAAGGAAAGAAGCTAAGAGTTAGAAGCAAATCCACGGCCGTGGGCCGTCCGGCAAAGCTACGACTGAGGCGGCGAGCGGGCAAATACTGGCTTTGGGGCCGCTTCGGCAAACCTCATCCCCGACCCCTCTACAAAAGAGAGGGGAGCCAGACGACGCCAGAACAAAATCGTCAGGCTCCCCCTCTCCTTTGGGAATGCGCATCAAGCATTCTTCGGGGGCAGGGGGGGAGGTTTATAGTTATTACTTCAACGCTTCCCGGAAGGTCTTGCTCTGAGTGTAATCCTGAAACTCCAAATCCTCCACAGCGCGCTGGGCGTAGCTGCGGTCCAGGCCTACGGCCTGGCGCAGGAGCTGGCCCAGCGCGGCTTCGTCTTTGCGGCGGGCGGCTACCACGGCCAGGCCGTAAACCGGGGCCGCGGCGGCCGGGCGCAGGGCCTGGGCTTTGCGGTACTCGGCTTCGGCGGCGTCGTAGCCTTCCTTCAGCAGGTAGATGAGGGCCAGGTTGAGCTGGTTCTGGTAGGAGGGGCCGGCGTACTGCAGGCTGCGCAGGGCCTCGTCGGGCTGGCCTACTTCGATTTCCAGCGCGGCCCGGTCCGAGAAGATTTTGCGCAGCAGCGGGCGCGGGCCGCCCAGCTTGATGGCGTAGTCGTAGTTCTGCAGGGCTTCGAGCCGGTCGCCGGCGCGGTGGTAGGCCGTGGCAGCGTGGTAGAAAAACTCGGCCGTGGGGTGGCGGTGAGCCGCCAGGGTGAAATTGACGCCGGCCCGGCGTAGGTAGGCGCGCCGCACCTTGTCCACAGGTTCCTTTTCGCCGCGCTGCAGCAGCACCACGCCCAGGTTGTGAAAGGCCTCCCAGCTGCCGGTGGCTGCCGCGGAGGTTTCGTAGATGCGCTGCTTTTCGGCCAGCAAGGGCGTGAGCGTGGCCGAGTAGCGTAGCTCCTCGGGCGTAAGGGCGTCGGCTTCCAGCTCTTTTTCTACAATCTTTTTCGACAGCAGGTACAACTCCGAATCGTAGCGGTTGGGGGCGGTGTAGGTGACGGCTACGGTGCCGAAGCGCAGCACCGGGTAAATGTACTGCTCGATGTAGTCGAAATAGCTGAGGCGGTGCAGGGCCCGCTCTTTCTGCTCGTACGTGCCTTTGGTGTCGTTGATGATGGACACCACCGAGTCCATCTGCTCGGGCTTGAGGGCCGAGGAGGTGACTTTGCTCAGAAACAGGTCCCAGCGCCGGGTGTAGGCCAGGGTGTCGAACTTAATGTTTTCGACCTTGTTGAGGTAGGACGTCGTTTTCACCCGCTGCTTGTAGTAGTAGAGCAGCATGCGCACGCGCTTGCTGGCCAGCCAGGGGTTGCTGGCATCGGCCGAGTCGGGCGAGTGGCCCGCTACTATCATCACCTTCTGGGTGCGCTGGTTGGCGTCGATGAGGTCTTCGAGGGCGGCCACGTTGGTGCCGAGGTAGCCCCGTATGTACCACTGCCCCTGGTCGAAGAAAAAGGGCAGCACGCGGGTGCCGCTCATCACATTGGTTGCGTGCTCGGGCAGCAGGGCGAGGGTAGTGTCTTCGCGGGTGACGAGGCGGCTGGGGTCGGCAATGCCGCGGGCCACGCGCACGTCGCCGGCTTTAAGTACGCGGCCGTTTTTCTTGAGCTGCCGCACCTGCGGGCGGGCCAGCAGCTCGCCGGGGTTGCGGTTGGGGGTGTTGGGCAGCGTAAACGACTTACGGGCCACCAGCTGGTTTTTCACCGAGTCGTCGTACACAAACTCACCGGGCAAAAAGGAAATGCGGCCCACGGTGTCTTCGCGCAGGCCGTGGTCGTAGCGGTAGCGCAGCAGCAGCTCGTAGGCGACTTTCTTGTGCAGGTGGCCGGCCGGCACCCGGGCCGTCACCTCAAAGGGCACCGACTCGCCCACGGCCAGCAACGGGGTGGGCGTGGCGGCCACGCGGCGGCCGGCTTCGGCATTTTTCAGCACCCGCGGCAGGGTGCAGGCCGACAGGCCCGACAGCAGCGCCAGGGCCGCTCCGGCCAGAGGCCGCCAGGAAACATTCATTAAAATGCGCAACAGTAGCAACTTAATCCAGCCCAACAAACGTAAACGGCATCCATTCGGGCGTCAAACGAGCCACGAAATTAGGCAGTTCCGCTTGCGCTCCCGGCCTCAAACGCTTATCTTAGCCCAACTGATTGTTTTTCTACCCCATTCCAACCCCATGAAACGCCTTACCGATTTCCTCGAAACGCAGTCGTTCGGGCTGTGTTCGGCCCTGGGCCAGCGTTGGGGCTTCAGCACCCGCAGCATCCGCCTTTCGTTTGTCTACGCGTCGTTCTTCACCTTCGGCTCGCCCATTGTGCTGTATTTCGCCGGCGTATTCTGGATGAATGTGCACCGGGCCATGCGCCAGCAGCGCAGCACCGTGTGGGACCTTTGAGTAGTTAGTAATGAGTAGAAAGTAGTAAGTAGAAGGTACGTGTTATTGCGAGGGCGCAGCCCGTGGCAATCCGTCCTCTAGCATTCAGTCGCTACCATAATGTGACACCTAAAAAAGCCCCAATGCCAAATGCTGGCGTTGGGGCTTTTCACATTACCTGGTTAGTCGCACAGAGAGGACGGATTGCCGCGCTCCACTGCGTTCCGCTCGCAATGACACGTTCTCATCACTTCAATCCCAATTCCGAAAACTTCTTCTTGCCTTTGGCGAAATACGCCCAAACGATGCTGCCGTTGTACACACCCGGCCGCTCCTGCAAGCGAAGGTGGGGCTGCGCCAACTGGCGGCGCTGGCGCCAGTAGGCGCGCTTGCGGAAAAAGTGCCAGTGGGCCGACCATACCGCCCGGGCCTCTGCGAGGTTGCCGCTGAGCAGGAAGCGGAGCTGGGCCACCCAGTCGAGCAGCAGGCGCTGCCAGAGGGCGCTGCGCAGCTCCGCGGGGGCGGCGTTTTTGTAGAGCAGGGCCAAGCCGTTGCGGAAGTTGAGGTAGGTTTTGCGGGGGCTGCTTTTGGGCAGGGTGCCGCCGCCTACGTGGCGCACGGCGCTACCGCCGTAGTACCACACTTCGCGGCCGGCGTTCCACAGCCGCCAGCAGAAGTCGATTTCCTCCATGTGGGCGAAGAAGGCCGGCTCCAGGCCTTCCATTTCACGCCAGGCCGTGGCCCGCACCATCAGGCAAGCGCCGGTGGCCCAGGCTACGGGGCGGGCGTCGTCGTACTGGCCCAAGTCTTTTTCCAGGGTGTCGAACAGACGGCCGCGGCAAAAGGGGTAGGCCAGGCGGTCGAGGTAGCCGCCGCCGGCCCCGGCGTATTCGAAAAGGGTAGGGTCGGCGTGGGCCAGGATTTTGGGCTGCACGGCGGCAATGCGAGGCTGGGTGGCCAGCAGGTTGCGCAGGGGGCGCAGCCAGCCCAGAGTTACTTCCACATCAGAGTTGAGTAGCACGAAATAGGTGCTGTCGACCTGGGCCAGGGTCTGGTTGTAGCCTTCGCAGAAGCCGAGGTTGTGGTCAAGCAGCAGCAGCTCCACCTGGGGGAAGTCGCGGGCCAGCAGCTCCACCGAGTCGTCGGTCGAAGCGTTGTCGGCCACCACCACGCGGGCGCCGTCGGCGTGGGTGAGCACCCCGGGCAGAAACTGCCTGAGGAAGTGGGCCCCGTTCCAGTTCAGGATGACAATGGCCACATCAGAACAGTCAGCCCCGGTGGGGCTTAATGAGGAATGAGGAATGAGGAATGAGGAATTACCAGCTGGAAATTCTTCATTCTTCATTCTCAATTCCTCATTGAAAAGGTTACGCGCCAAAGCCACTCAGGTCGAGACCGGGGATATTGGGCATGATGCCGCTTGTTTTGCGCTGCAGCTCCTGACGAGCCGCCTCGGCGGCCGCGTCCAGAGCTTTATTGACAGCCGCTACCACTAAGTCGGCCACCATTTCGCGGTCCTGGGGCGTGAGCAGCGTTTCATCAATCTCCAGCTTGAGCACCTTGCGGTGGCCATTGGCGGTGGCGCGCACCATGCCGCCGCCCGCCTCGCCGGTGGCCGTGATGTGCTGCAGTTCTTGCTGGGCCTGCTGCATCTTGTCCTGCAGCTCTTTCACTTTGCCCATCATGCCGGTGATGTCGAATGCCATATCAGTTGTCAGTTGTTTGTTGTCAGTTGTCAGCTTGTTCTACTATCAGCTAGCAGAACGACCTGACAACTGACAACGAACAACTGACAACTAAAAATTATTTCAAGATTGTGACCGAGCCCGTGCGGGTTACGGTGGTGCCGGTTTCGTCGCTTTGGCGGAAACGCCACACGTAGACACCGTTTACGGGGGCGTGGCCGTTTATGGTGCCGTCCCAGGTCTCGCTACGCTGGGTGCCACGGAAAACTTCCTGGCCGTTGCGGTCCGTCACCACGAAGCTGTAGTTTTTCAGGAAGCGGCCCTTCACTTCCAGCACGTCGTTGAGGCCGTCGCCGTTGGGCGTGAAGGCGTTGGGAATGGTGAGGCTGATGCTGCGGGCCACGCTGGCCACGTTGGAGTAGCTAAAGGTGCCGGCCGGCAGCCCGCCTCCGCTGATTTGGAGACGGTAGCGCAGCACCTGGCGGTCGGAAGGCGGCAGGGGGTCGGTGCTGGCGGCGGGGAAGCTGCTGAGGACGTTGCCCTCGGAATCGAGACGCTGTAGGGTGTAGGTGAAGCCACTGCCCGGCCCGGTGAAGGGCGTCCAGCTCAGGCTAATGAGGTCGCCGCTGTTATCGGTGGCGCGGGCGGTGAGAAAGGCCGGGCAGCTGGCGCTGCTTTCGGGCGAGGCGTTGCCGCACACATCTACCAGGCGCACCGTGTAGCAGGGAGGGTCCGCCTGCAGGTCTTCGAGAGCGGTGGAGTCGCCCACCACGCGGCTGCTCATGGCGGTGGCGAAGTCGGCCGTAGCACCGCTGCCGCTGGCTTTGCGGTAGCGCAGGCTGCTGCCGGTGGGGATGCTGCCCCCGGTCAATACGGGCGTCAGGGCCACGGTATTTTGGGGGGTAAAGCTGGCAACCAGCCCCGGCGCTGGTGGCGTAGGGCCATTCACGGCCACTACTGAGGCTTCGTTCGAGACGGACTCTTCCCCGCCGGGCAGCACTGCCGTCACGCGGTAGGTGTAGGTCTGGCCACAAATGATGCCGCTGGAGTCGTCATAGCCGGTGGCCGTGCCGGGCAGGGTAGTGAGCAGGGTGTTGTTGCGCTCGACGCGGTACGAGGCGGCGGCGCCGCTGTAGGCAAAAGCCATGGTGTTGCGCCCCGCGGAGGGTGTAGCCGTCAGTCCGAGGGCACAGAGGGTGGTGGAGCTGGCCGGGTCGAGCTGGCAGAAATCTTCGCGGCGCAGCTGGTAGCAGCCACTGGCAGCCCCGGTCAGGGTGATGGTTGTGTTAGGGGCCGTGAGGGTACCCACCGGCAGGCTGCCGTTGAGCACGGTGTAGCGGTAATTGGGCTGCACGCCGCCGAAGGTGAGCACGGCCTGGCCGCCGGGCTGGGCGGCCTGCACCAGGCGCGGAAACAGCGGCGCCGGGGCGGGGCCCAGTGGCGTAAATGTTTTGCTGAGGCTGCCCTCGCAGGTGGTATTCGAAGTGTAGTTGCCAAACACCGTAACGCTGGTAGCGCCGTTGGCAGGCAGCGTAGGAATGCCGCCGCTGCGGGTGAAGGGCCCCTGGCGCGGGCCCGAGCCCACCTGTACAAAGTACTGGTCGTAGTTTGAACCAGTGCCCAGGGTCAGCAGCAGGTTGCCGCCGGAGCAGGGCTGCACCTCGAAGTCGGGCGCGGGCGCAGCATTCACGATAAAAGTGGTGCGGTACAGCAGGCTGGGTGCCCCGGGGCCAGACAGGTTGTTGATGACCACGAAGATGGTAACCGGCCCGGCAGTCTGGGGCGTGTATTCATTGGTGGGCAGGTTGGAAGGGTTGCAGCCGGGAATGGCCAGCACCGTGCCCTGCGCCGCGTGGTAGCTGGCCGTGAAGGGCATGGGCGGGTTGCAGGGCTCAAACACCACGCGCTGCCCCACGCAGAGAGAGGTAACTTCAACACCTGCTACGAAAGCCCGGAAGCCTACCGTGCAGCCCGGCTGCAAGGCCGAAGGCGGACAGTCGGCCTGGGCGCGGGCAGTCAGGGTGAGGAGAACCAGCAGGCAGCTCAGAAAAAAGCGGTATTTCATAAACAAGCTCAAACGTCAGAGGAGCTAGTGGCGTCCTCATCAGACCACAACGACCTTTTGCCGGTCCTATTGCCAGTCAAACTTACGGACGAAGGCGGCGGCCTTGTGCAGGTCGGGGTAGAGCACCCGGTCGCGCACCACAAACTTCACTTCTTCGCGGAAAGCTTCTACCACTTTTTCCAGCGCCTCCGAGGTGCGGGCCGGGCGGCGGAACTGCAGGGCCTGCACGGCCGTGAGTAGCTCGATGCCCAGCACCTGCTCTACGTTGTCGAGCACGCGGCGGCTTTTGGTGGCGGCGTTGGCGCCCATGCTGACATGGTCTTCCTGGCCGTTGCTGCTCACGATGGAGTCGGCACTAGCGGGGGTGCAGAGCTGCTTGTTCTGGCTTACGATGCCCGCGGCGGTGTACTGCGGAATCATCAGGCCGGAGTTGAGGCCGGGCTCGGCCACCAGGTAGGTGGGCAGGCCACGCTGGCCCGAAATGAGCTGGTAGGTGCGGCGCTCGGAGATGTTGCCCAGCTCGGCCACGGCCAGGGCCAGGTGGTCGAGGGCCAGGGCCAGAGGCTGGCCGTGGAAGTTGCCGCCGCTCACAATCAGGTCGTCGTCGGGGAAGATGTTGGGGTTGTCGGTGACGGAGTTGCACTCGGTTTCAACCACCTGGGCCACGTAGGCCAGGGCGTCGCGGCTGGCGCCGTGCACCTGGGGCTGGCAACGGAAGGAGTAGGGGTCCTGCACGGCCATGCGGGGCTGGGTTTGCAGCTCGGAGCCGGCCAGCAGCTCGCGCAGGTGCTTGGCCACCGACACCTGCCCGGCGTGGGGCCGGATGCGGTGCAGCTGTTCCACAAACGGGTCGGGTCGCCCGCCGAAGGCTTCGAGGGAAATAGCACCGATGACGTCGGCCGCCAGCATCAGGCGCTGGGCGCGCAGCACCCCCTCCACGGCGTAGGCCAGCATAAACTGGGTGCCGTTGAGCAGGGCCAGGCCTTCCTTGGCTTGCAGCTCCAGCGGGTTCCAGCTGAACAAGCTCAGTGCGTCTGACGCGGCGAGGCGGTAGCCTTGGTAGTTCACTTCGCCCAGGCCCAGCATGGGCAGGCAGAGGTGAGCCAGGGGGGCCAGGTCGCCGCTGGCCCCGAGGGAGCCTTGCTCGTACACCACGGGGTACATCTCGCGGTTGTACATATCCAGCAGGCGCTGCGCCGTAGCCACCTGCACGCCGCTGTGGCCGTAGCTCAGGCTCTGCACTTTCAGAAACAGCATTAGCCGCACCAGCTCCTGGGGTACTTCGTGGCCGGTGCCGCAGGCGTGCGACATCATCAGGTTCACCTGCAACTGCCCGCGCTCCTCGGGGGCAATGCTCACATTATATAAAGAGCCGAAGCCGGTGTTGATGCCGTAGATGGGGGCGTCGGCGGTTTCGAGCTTCTGGTGCAGGTAGGCGTGGCAGTCGGCCAGGCGCTGGCGGGCGTCGGCGGCCAGCTCTACAGTGGGTTTGTCGGTGAGAATGGTGGCCAAATCGGCCAGGGTGAGGTGCCGGGAGGGCGAGAGCTGGTGGGTGGACATTGGTGCGGGTGGGTGGGGCTGCAAAAATAGGGGCATTTCCCGGCCGGGCGCTGCCGGAAATTTGTAGGGGCGGGGCTTGCCCCCGCCCGGATGTTAGAACGATTACCGTTCAACGACCGGGCGGGGGCAGGCCCCGCCCCTACATGGTTGAATAAGTGTTGCGCTTGCCTAGTCGTGCGTGAGCGCTGACACTACCTCATTCATCGGCAAGGTCTTCTCCTCGCCGGTTTTCAGAATCTTGATTTTAACCATGCCAGAGGCAAGTTCCTCGGGCCCCATGATGATGACCAGCGGAATGCCCTTGGCATCGGCGTACTTGAACTGCTTCTGCAGCTTGGTGGCGTCGGGGTACAGCTCGCTGGGGAGGCCGGCGGCGCGCAGCTGGGCCAGCAGGCTCAGGGAGGCCCGCATAGTGGGGCCGTCGAAGTTGGTGATGAGGCAGCGGGTGGGCGTTTCGGCCGTGCTCGTGAACAGGTCCAGCGACTCCAGGCAGTCGTATAGGCGGTCGACGCCAAAGGAGAAACCAACGCCCGATACGCCCGGCAGGCCAAAGGAACCGGTCAGGTTGTCGTAGCGGCCGCCGCCGCTCACGCTGCCCATCTGCACGTTGTTAATTTTCAATTCAAAGATGCAGCCGGTGTAGTAGCTCAGGCCGCGTGCCAGGGTGGGGTCAAACTCCAGCCGGTCGAACTGGGTGAAGCCCGATGCGCGCAGCAGCTCGCGCACCTGGCCCAGCTCGGCCAGGCCGCGGTAGCCGCTGAGCGTGCCCACGGCGGTATCGGCCAGCGACTGGCCCTCGACGAAGCCGTCGGGGGCCACGCCGGAGGTAGCAAAACCAGCCAGCAGGCGCTCAAGGCGCTCCTCAAAGTCGCCTTCCACGGTCAGCAGCTCAAACAGCGTGTCGATGGTGGGTGCGCTGAAACCTTTGCTGAGCAGCTCGTTGGTGACGCCCTCGCGGCCGATTTTGTCGAGCTTGTCGATGGCCACGAACAGGTCCGACTCCTGGCCTTCGCCGCCCAGGGCCTGGTAGATGTTGCGCAGCACCCCGCGGTGGTTGATTTTGATGGTGAAGTCGTGCAGGCCGAGCTGGTTGAGCACCTGGGCCATCATAAGCACGATTTCCGCTTCGCAGAGCAGCGAGTCGGTGCCTACCACGTCGGCGTCGCACTGGTAAAACTCGCGGTAGCGGCCGCGCTGGGGGCGGTCGGCGCGCCACACGGGCTGCATCTGGTAGCGCTTGAAGGGAAAGGTTAGGGTGCCGCGGTTCATGGCCACGTAGCGGGCGAAGGGCACGGTGAGGTCGTAGCGCAGGCCTTTCTCGGCAATCTTGGGCAGCACAGCTTTGGGGCCGGCGGCCAGGTCTTCGGCCGTCACGGTGGGCGTGATTTCGCCCTTGCGCTCCTTCACCAGGAAATTGCCGGAGTTCAGTACTTTAAACAGCAGCTGGTCGCCCTCGTCGCCGTACTTGCCGGTGAGTACCGACAGGTTTTCCAGTGTGGGCGTTTCCAGCGGAGCGTAGCCAAACTGCTCGAAGGTGCGGCGGATGACGTTGAAAATGTGCTGGCGGCGGGCCACCTGGGCCGGGCCGAAGTCGCGGGTGCCTTGCGGAATACTGGGTTTTTGCATAACGGGCGCAAAGGTAGAGGGCGCCGCGCGCCGCGCCTAGCGCAGGCGCTTGCCAGCGGCCCCGGCCGGCGCGGGCAGCTGCTGCTTCACCAGCTCCGTCAGCTCGGTGAGGCGGGCCTGGCTGATGTTGTCGTTGACGAGCACCACGAAAGCCAAATCCTGCCCCGGGTAAGCCACCAGGCGGGCGTTGAAGCCGGGCGAGTTGCCGTTGTGGTAGACCACAGGTAAGCCAGCGGCGTCAGCGTCGAGCATCCAGCCCAGGCCGTGGCCGAAGCCGGGGGCAGTGCCCCAGGTGCGCTGCTGGGCCAGCTGCATGGCCGAGTTCTGGGCGGTGAGGGCGGCCTGGGCGTACTTCAACAGGTCGGCCGGGGTGGTGGCAAACATCGGCCCGCCCCAGTAGCCGGTATAGTTGGGCTGGTGCTGGGGGCGTCCCTTCGCATCGTAGCCCGTGGCATAGCGCTGCCGCTCGGCCGGATTCAGCACGCGCTTGGTGTCGGCCAAGCCGTAGTGGGTTTTGAGGAAGCTCGTCAGCAGCTGCTCGTAGGGCTGCTGGTAGATGCGCTCTATAATCAGCTGCAGCACCAGCATGGCCACACCATTGTAGCGGTAGGCCGTGCCCGGCTTGCTGTTCAGCTTGAAGCGGTGCATGTCGCCCAGCAGGCTGTCGGCGGTGTACCTATTGTAGTAGGCGGTTCGCTGCGCCATATCCAGGCGGCCCAGGCTATCCTGCAGGGCGCGGGGGTACGCGTGCGCCGTCCAGGGCAGGCCCGAGGTATGGTTGGCCAGGTGCCCGAGCTGCACGGGCTGCCCTTCCCATTCCAGGTTGGGGTAGGCGCCGGGCAGGTATTGGCGGATGTCGTCGCTCAGCCGGGCTTTTTTGTCGAGCACGGCCTGGGCCAGCAGGGTGCCTACCACGGTTTTGGCAATCGAGCCCGAGGCGTAGTAGGTGCGGGCGGTGGGCAGGCGGCCACTGCCTTTTTCTACCTCGCCGTAGTTGTACAGGTAGTGCTGCCCTTGGTAGTACACGCCCACCGACAGGCCCACAGCGTCGGGGTGCTGCAGGTAAAGCGTGGCGGCCTGGTCCACGGCCAGGTCCAGCGGCGTTTTGCGGCGGTTGTCGGTGCGGGCCGCCGTGGGCCGGGGCTGCGGCTGGGCAATGAAGTCGGAGAAGGTATAATCGTCGAGCACGCCCGGCGCCGACGACACCAGCGTCACCCGCAGGTTCTGCTTGTCGCCTTTCCACTCAAAGCTGTGCTGGCGGCCCTGCTCGCGCAGCACCAGGGTGGTGCTGATGCGCCCGGTCTTGGCTTGCAGGCCCGCCAGGTACTTGCTCATGCTGCCGGCCGGCTCCATTTGCCGAAGGGCCGCGCTGCTGTAAGCTTCCATGGCGCGAAAGTCGCCGCGGTTGAACTGTGCCACCAGCGAGTCGTTGAACTGGCGGTAGGAGGTGAGTACCGCCTGAGCTTGGCTGAGCATTGGAAGCAGCGCTAGGCCTAAGGCCGGCAGGGTGGTAGAAAAACTCAGCATTGGCGAATGGTTGTTTTCAATAAAGCGGTAAAAGGCATGGACAAGGCCCGAAGGTAGCCTGAATGCCAGTATGCGATGGTTTTTAAAAGCAAGCCCCGCCGCCGGACCAACCGACGACGGGGCTTTTTTTGCAGAAAACAGGGGGAGGGTGGAGAAGAGAGAAAATGAAGCGTTTCGCAGAAAAAAGGTGAGGAACCGGGTGGGTGGTGCCCCGGCTCCCAGCTATGGCACCACTAGCTGATAGATGATGTCGTTTGAGTTGGTTGTGTTGGCAATAAGCTTTCCGGGTATTAGTGGTGGCACGAAGCCCTGCGGGCAATTCGTCCCACCACAGCTGCACAACGACTCTGCGCCGGGTTTATTTCTTCGCCAGGGCGCAGTCGAGGGCAGGCGCCTGGGCCGGCACATGGTCGCGGCCCACCACGGCAAATACCCGCTGGCCGGCCTGGGCCTTCTCGGCCAGCTTGCGGTACATGTACAGGTTGCGGAACTCGCTGGAGGCGCGGTTCACCTCGTTGGTGAACTGGCCGCCGGTGCTGGCCGACTCGGCTTTGGGGTCAAACCAGGCGGCGGGGGCTTCCCACCACTGGCTGCCGTCGGGCCAGTACTTGCGGTAGGCGGCTTCCAGCTCGGGCACGGTCTTAATCACGGCATCGGAGCCGGGCAGCATCTGGGCGCTTTTGGCCAGCATGGCTTCAGTGGCCTTCACAATCTGCTCCTTGCTAGCGCCGGTACGCAGGCGCAGGCGCTGGGCTTCGCGCAGCAGGTAGAACAGCTTGAGCTTTTCCAGGTCGATGCGCTCCTTGAGGTAGCTGTACTCGGCGGCGGGGTTGTCGAGCGACTCCACCGGCACGTTGTGCAGCTTGGCCAGGTAGCGCACGTAGCCTGACTCGCCCAGGCGGCTGATGGTAGCCGCCTCGGTGCTGTCGACGCCGCGGTTAGGTCCTTCGAAAAACACTACCGTGGGCTTGCTGGCTTCAAAAGCCTGCTTGATGCGGGCAAACTGCTCGTGCTGCGGGCTCTGCGAATGTTCGGCTCCGAAATAAGTGAGGCTACCGCCCCCGGCCGCATTGCGGCTGAAATTCCAGGACTCGGCTTTGCCGGGCTTGCGCGCACCGTAGCTTACGAGTTGCTGGTCGCAAGGCGAAGGCGGGAGGGTTTGGGCTACGGCGGCCGTGGTGCAGGCTAAGGCGGCAGCCGTCAGCAGGAAGTTAGGAAAGGACATGATGCAGAAAGAGAAGATGTAGAGACGCGACCCTTCGCGTCTCGTTATTGAACGATGTTCGGGTGGTGGACAGTAGTTTTTCAGAACAGTCATGCTGAGCGAAGGCGCAGCCGTAGTCGAAGTATCTCTATCGCAGCAGTAATTCTCTCAATTGGATTTACTCTCGTGGTAGAGATGCTTCGACAAGCTCAGCATGACTTTCTTTTGGCGCGGTCCCGGAGACGCAAGTATGCGTCTCTACATTGTTAGGGCTTGTTGGAGTCGACGGCTACGCGGTTGTCGCGCTGGGCCAGTTCCCAGGCGGTGTGAAAGATGAGGTGGTCGCGGCGGGCCATAGCCGGGAAGTCGATTTTTTCGATGTCGTCGGTGCTTTTGTGGTAGTCTTCGTGGTCGCCGCTGGTGTAGAAGATGACCGGGATACCGTGCTTGGCGAAGTTGTAGTGGTCGGAGCGGTAGTACACCCGCTCGGGGTCGTTGGGGTCGTTGAACTTATAATCCAGCGCCATCGGCTGGTAGCGCTGGTTGGTGGCCTCGCTCAAAGTGTGCAGCTCCGAGGACAGCTTGTCGTCGCCCACCAGGTAGAGGTAGTCGCCCTTGCCGGTGTGGGCTTCGTCCACGCGGCCAATCATGTCGATGTTGAGGTCGGTAACGGTGTTGGCCAGCGGCACCACGGGGTGCTCGGTGTAGTACTGCGAGCCCAGCAGGCCGGCTTCTTCGCCGGTGTTGGCCAGAAACAGGATGCTGCGGCGGGGGCCATGCCCGTCTTTCTTGGCCTGAGCGAAGGCGCGGGCCATAGCCAGCACGCTCACCGTGCCCGAGCCGTCGTCGTCGGCTCCATTCATCACCTTGCCGTTCTTGATGCCCAGGTGGTCGTAGTGGGCCGAAACCACCAGCAGCTCGTCCCTGCGGTCGCTGCCTTCGAGGTAGCCCAGCACGTTTTCGGTGGTGAAAGGCACCTTGGTGCGTACGGCCGTGAGGGCAGCGCTGCTGGGCTGGAAGGCCGCCACTACGGGCTTGCCGGCTTTGGCCACGGCCTTGCGGTACTTGGCCAGGGCGGCCACGTTGGTGCCCAGCAGCCGGGCGCCCAGCTCCGGTGATACAAACAGGGCATTAAAAGCCGGCCCCTCGGGCGGTGTGCTGTTTTCAAACTCAATTTCCTCCCGGCCCAGGGCCGGCTTGAAGCCCCTCGGCACTTGGGCAAACGCCTCGGCCGAAGGCAGGATGAAGATGAAGGAGCGGGCGCCCAGCGGCTTGAGGGCTTGCTCGCGCACTCCAATGGCTTGCAGGTCGAGCGCGGCGTAAGGGCTGGGCTTGCCGTCGGCACTCAGCAGCGACTCGCCTTTGGCATTCAGCGGCTCGTCCAGCAGCATAATGACGTCCTTGCCTTTGTAGTCGCGGCCGCCAGCGAAGTCGGAATACTTCTCCTCGGCGATGCCATAGCCTACAAACACAGGCTGCAAGACCACGCCCGGCGCCAGGCTGCCGTCCAGCACCGCATAAAAATCCTGGTTGCCGCGGTAGGTCTTGCCGCCTAGTTGCAGGGTGGTGGCCGGGGCATCCAGCTTTACCCGGTTCAGGGTGAAGTGCTGCAGGTAGGGGTTGTCGGAGCCCGTCACCGGCCCGGTCAGGCCGGCAGCAGCAAAAGCCTTGGCGAGGTAGTCGGCGGCCATTTTCTGACCTTTCTCCCCGGTTTTGCGGCCTTCGTACTCATCAGAGGCCAACACTTGCAAGTCCTGGCGCAGGGCCTCGGGCGTGATGCTGGCGGCATAGGGCAGCGACCAGTCGGTGGGAGCAGCCGGCGCGGCTGAGGTGGCCTCCCGGCCGGGCTTGGCCGCTGCCTTGGTTTTCGCAGCAGCGGGGGTATTGTGCTGACCCACTGCGGCCCCGGCGGCCAGCAGCAGGGCAAGAGTCAGGTGAAAGGGCTTGTTCATGTGCTCAGAATAAGTGTTTTGGTTAGGGCGAAAGAGTAGCGCAGAAAAAAGGCGAGACAGGGAAGAACGAAGCAGAAAAAAGGTGAGGCGGGGAAGAACGGTGCAGAAAAAGGGTGGCAGCTGGGTGGTGGAAGTTGGGTGGTGGCAGTTGGGTGGTAGAGGAGAAGAGGGTGTTTGCAGAAAAAGAGGGGCCGGGTGTGGTGGTGCCACAAATTGTCCGAAGGACTTTGTGGCACCACTAATTCCAGGAGGGAAGTATGCTGGGTATGACTTGCATGCTAAAGCAGCTCCGGGCTAGTGGTGCCACGGCCTGGAGCCGGGGCACCACTCCGGGCCGGGCTTAGTCGCCAAACCCGCCCCCGCCCTGGGGAGCCGACTCGATGCGCTTGCCCGGCTTGCTGGCGCCCAGGTACCAGGTGAAGCCCAGCCAGCCCACGCGGGTCTCCGACTTGCTGCGGTAGGTGGCGTTCAGGCCCGGGGCGTCGAGGTCGTAGTTGCTCACCTGGGTGTTGAAGATGTCGCTGGCCCGCAGGGTGAGGGCGGCGCGGTCCTGGAACAGCCGCTGGCGCAGGGCCACGTCGATGCCGCCGCTGGGCAGCTGCCGGCCCTGACCGGTGAGGGTGGCCGAGCGGTAGGAGGCCGTGAGCTGCACGTCGAGGGTTTTGGTGGGCTGCAGGTTGTTGGTCAGGCGCAGGGTGCTGGCCAGGGCGTGGCGGGTGTTATCGGCGGTGCCGTTGTTGGCCACCTCGTTGCGATAGAGCGAGCCGCTGGCGGCCACGCGCCACCACTTGGTCAGGGGCTGGTTCCAGGTCAGCTCGGCGCCGATGTTGGTGGTGGTGCCGAAGTTGCGGTAGGTTTCGGCCGTTACCAGGCCGGCCCCGTTTATCCGGGTGGCAGCGGTATCTACCTGGCGCACCCGCTGAATGGCATCCTGAGTGAAGCGGCCGAACAGGGTAGTCGTGATGGTGGCGCCGTTTTCCAGGGTCAGCTGGTGGCCCAGCTCGAAGTTGTGGCTGAACTCGGCCCGCAGGGCGGGGCTACCCACCCGGTAGTTCAGCGGGTCCTGGTAGAAAGCGAAGGGCAGCTGCTGCATGAAGTTGGGGCGGTTCAGGCGGCGGGCGTAGCTGGCCTGTACTTTCTGCTGGCCGGGCTTCTCGCCCAGCTCGCGGGCCACCGTGGCCGAGGGGAAGAAGCTCAGGTACTGAACGTCGAAGCTGCCGACGCCGTTTTTCACTTCGCCGCGGGTGCTGGTGTATTCGCTGCGCAGGCCGGTTTGGGCGCTCCAGCCGTGGCCCAGCTGGCGCTGGTAGGTGACGTAGGCGGCGGGCAGCACTTCCTGGTTGGTGTAGGCAATCGAGTGGGCCGGGTCGGGGGAGTAGGTGCCGGGCTGGCCATCCACGGGGCGCTCCATGTCGGCGCCGCCGGTGCCCTGGGCAGCCTGCAGCTTGGCGCCAGTTTCGAAGCGGCCCTTGCCGTTGGCCAGCGGGTGCACGTAGTCGATGCCGCCGAAGAAGATGTTGGCCGTCAGGTAGAGGTTCTGGCGCCAGCCGCTGGGAGTGTCGCCGCCGATGGCCTGGGTAATCGGGGCCTTGGCGTCGATGAGCACATAGCCGGCGTTGGCGGTCAGCTCGCGGCCTTCATGCTCGGCCCAGGTGTGGCGCAAGTCGGTGCTGGCGTTCAGTACCTTCACATCAACCTCCAGGTTTTGGCTGCCGGTGCGGCTGCTGGCCGGGGTGCCGGCGCTCTTCTGGGTCAGCAGGGTCTGGCTGCGCTCGAAGCTGCCTTCCAAGCCGGGCGTCACGTTGAAGCCCAGGCTGGTGTTCTTGCTCAGCTCGTAGTCCACGCCCAGGCTGAGGCGGTGGTTGGTGTGGCGCTCGGTGCCGCTGCCGGTCTGGCGGGTGTAGGCCACCTGGCCGTTGGGGAGCAGGGCGTTCTGGGCGTTGTTGTTCGTTTCGCGGTAGAGCTGGTCGCGGCCGTTGTAGTTCAGGTTCCAGTTGGCCTTGCCCTGACGGCGGCTCAGGTTCAGGCTGCCCGAGTATTTGTCACCGGTGCCGGCCAGCAGCGCCGCCTGCCCGTTGAAGCCGTTTTTCTTCACCTTTTTGGTGATGATGTTGATGACCCCGGCGCCGGCCGCGTCGTACTTGGCCGAGGGGTTGGTCATGATTTCCACCTGGGCAATCTGGTTGGCCGGAATCTGGTCGAGGCGCGGGCCGTTGCCGCCGTTGCCGGTGCCCGAGGGCTTGCCGTCAATCAGGATGGTGAGGTTGGACGAGCCGCGCATGCTCACTACGCCGCTGGCGTCTACGGCTACCGAAGGCACGTTCTGCAGCACATTCACTGCCGTGCCGCCAATGCTGCTCAAGTCTTTTTCTACGTTGATAACCTTCTTGTCGAGGCTTTCAACTACGGTTTCTTTCTGGCCCTGCACCACCACTTCGGCCAGCTTGGTGCTGGCAGTAGGCAGCTTCAGCGCAGGCAGCTCCATGCTGGGGGCGGCGGCCGTGAGGGTGAAGCGGCTGCGCTGGGTGGTGTAGTTCAGGGCTTGGGCCCGTAGGATGTAAGCCCCGAGCGGCAGCCCGTTTACTATAAACTGGCCTTGGTCGCTGGTCTGGGCGCCGGTTACCAGGGTAGAATCGGCCGCACGAAGCAGCAGCACGTCGGCGTAGGGCAGGGGCTGTCCGCTGGTTTCCAGCAGGCGGCCCTGCACCTGGCCCGGACCACGGCCCTGGGCCATTGTGCCCAGCGGAGAGAGAAGGGCAAGCAGCGCAAGCAGACTTAACCCAGAAAAGGTGCGGTTGAGAGTAGGGTTGGTAAGCGTTTTCATGGTGAGTGGTGAAAAGTGCTTCCGTGCTTGCTGAGGTCCTGAGGCGGCCGCGGTTCCGATACCAGGGAAGAGCAATTGCAAAAGCGGGCGGTGAGTGAAAGCCTTAGATGTCGAGGCTAGCGGGTGGTCGCAGGTACGGGCTACCAACAGGTACTTTGCTATCGACAGAACAAATGTACAACAGGTACTTTGTAACGCAAGGTACTGTTACAATAATTATGTGTTTGCCCAGCCATTGTAGGTGTTTAATTATTGATAATCAGTAAGAAAATTTTTGACTTTTTCTGAGCCTGAATTGTCGCCCAGCTCAATCAGCCTTCCTGGCCCCTTGATGCAGTGCCTTATTAGCAGGTTGCCTGGGTTAATTAAAAAGCCCAGTGTTAAAACCGGGCTTGGCAAGTGGTCTTGATAAGAGGAGTGGAAAGGCGTTGATTCTTGGGAATACGCTTAGCGGCATGAAGGGCTGTAGAGACGCATACTTGCGTCTCGTCGATGAACGAAATCCATAGAACGGCACCAGCACATTTCCTGAAGGCGCGGCCTTGTTCATACAAGTATGCCTCTCTCCATTAGTCCGTTTTAATCCTGACCGGCCTGCTTGACACTATGCATAAGCGGGCCGGCAAAAGGCGCCTTCCACAGGGCGCGCACCCCCGCTTGCTTGAGTGCCTGATTTGTCCAGTCGTTGCAGGTGCGGAAGGCGTGGTAGCTGCCATTGGCCCGCAGAAAAAAGTCCGAGGCGGTATAGCCGGGCTGGGGCAGCGGCAGTAAGTGCCCGCCGCTGTTGCGGGCAAAGCTGGCTTGCACGTAAGCCGTCAAGGCCTGCAGCTGCAGCTGGCTCACCTCCAGCGCGGCAACATGGCTGCCTGGCAGCGGCGGCCGGGCATAAAAGCGTACGTGCATCAGGGTAGGAGTGGGCCAGAATACTGCACGCAGGGTGGTGCCCACGCCCGGCGTTTTCCCGCCATACGAACCCATATAAAAGCCCTCATCCCCCCAACCCAGCCCTACATAAGTGCAGTGCCCGAAGCGCTGCGTCCAATCCGGGCTGCCTAAAAAAGTTAGCCAGTTGGTACCGGCCTCGTCGCGCAGGGGCAGCACCAGGTCAGTATGAAAGCCGTTCGACACCACGTATACCCGCGTGCCGCCCGGCGTAGAGCGGAAGCTGCGGTTTACCGGCACGCAGGTAGCGAGCAGCAAGCCGGCGGCGAGCAGAAAAGACCAACAGAGAAGGCGAATGCGCATGATGGGCGGCTGGGCGTATGGCCTTCATACGCCGCCCGGCCCTGGCGTAACCCACGCCCAGTGCGGCCAGCGGGCTAGCCGCCGAAATCCACGCTCCCGCCGCCTTGCTGCTCGTTGCGCCGGCGGCGCTGCTCCTGCTGCCCGAAGCGGTAGCTGAAGCCCAGCCAGCCCACGCGCGACTCCCGCTTAAACGTAAAGTCCGACTCCAGTCCCGGCGCGTAGGCGTGCACCAGAAACTGCTGGGTGTTGAACACGTCCGACACCCGCAGCGTGATGCTGCCGCGGTCCTTCAGCACGTCTTTACGCACGGCAATTTCGGTGAAGTAAAACGGCTGGATGCGGCCCTGGCTCGACACGTTGGCTGAGCGGTAGTTGGCCGTAATCTGCACGTCGAGCTTCTTCACCGGCGTGATGGTGGTGTTGAGGCGGGCCGTGCCCACGATGTTGGAGTTGTCGGCCTCGGTGCTGCTCAGGCTGGTGACGGTGTTGCGAAACACGGAGCCGTTCACGCTCAGGCGCCACCACTTAGTAAGCGGCTGGTTGAGGCTCACTTCCAGCCCGTAGCTCTCGTTGTAGTCGGTGTTGATAAAGCTCGTGCGCGTCACCACGTAGCCAGCCGCGTCCGACGCCACCGGGTCGATGGCGCGGTAACGCTGAATCTGGTTTTGCGTGAGGCGATAGAAGGCCACGGTGCTCAGCGTGGCGCTGCCCCAGCCTTTCTGGTGGCTCAGCTCCAGGGCGTTGATGTTTTCCGGCCGCAGGCTGACGTTGCCAATGCGGTAGTTGCGCGGGTCGGAGTAGTTGGCAAAAGGCAGCAGGGTCGACACATCGGGGCGGTTCACGCGGCGCGAGTAGCCGAGCTGCAGGCGCTGGTCGTGGGGCAGCTCCTTGGTAAGCGTCGCCGAGGGAAAGAAGTTGATGTAGTCTTGGTCGAAGTGCTGGCCGGTGTTGCGCAGCAGCCCGCGCAGGGTCGTCGTCTCCACCCGCAGTCCGGCCTGAAAGCTGAGCTTGCGGGCCGTTTCGTTCTGGTATTGCAGGTAGCCGGCCTGCACGTATTCATCAAACAAGTAGGAGTTGGAGCGGGCCGCGTCGGGCACCATCACGCCGTCCTGCTGCCGGGTGAAGTCGTAGGTGCCGTCGGTGCCGCGGTAGGTGGTTTTCAGTCCCGCATCGAAGCGTCCCTTCTCGCCAATGGGCAGTACGTGGTCGACCTGCGCCGAACCCTGCCTGATGGCAAAGTTGATTACCTGCTGCTGAATCAGCTCCAGCGGCAGGCCTTCGTTCTGGCGCTGGCTCAGCACCTGCTTGCCTTTCAATGGCGTAAACACCGCCCCAAACGTCAGCTCGCGTCGCTTCTGCTCGGCCCAGGTGCGGCGGTAGTCCAGCGTGAAGTCCACCGATGGCACATCGGACCGGGTCAGGTTGTGCCCGCTCAGGAAGTCGGTGCGCAGCAGCGAGTCGCCGGCCGCCTGCCGGTAGCCGTAGCGGGTGTTCAGCACCGTGCGGAGGTCTTCCGGGTTGCTGTTGATGTTGTAGCGCGGCTGCACGGCCAGCGTAATGGTGTTTTCCGGGTTCCAGTTGTAGTCCAGGCCCAGGCGTACGGCATGCGACAGGTTGGTTTGCACCAGCTCGCCCACAATGTCGGTGGTGGCATCCACGCGCCCGCTGCGGCCCGTGGGGCTGCTCACCTGCTCCACGGTGCTTTGCTGGTGGGTGGTGTTGTACTGCCCGTACCGGTCCTGCCGGAAGTCGTAGGAGCCAAACCAGTTGAGCTTGCCCTTGCGGCGGTTCAGGCTGAGGGAGGTGTTGTACTTGTCGCGGGTGCCCACGTTCACAGTAGCCGTGCCGTTGAGGCCATCTTCCCGCTGCTTTTTCAGAACGATGTTGATGATGCCGCCCCCGCCTTCGGCGTCGTACTTGGCCGAGGGGTTGGTAATGACTTCCACCGACTCAATCTGGGAGGCCGGAATCTGCTCCAGGTTCACCGAGCGGCCCCCGCCGGCGGCCCCTGTATGTTTGCCGTCAATGTAGATGGTGACGTTGGACGTGCCGCGCAGGCTCACCTGCCCGCCCTGGTCCACCGTCACCGAAGGCACATTCTGCAGCACGTTCACGGCCGTGCCGCCCACGCTGCTCAGGTCCTTGGCCACATTAATGACCCGTTTGTCGAGGTTGTCGACCACCGTCGCCTTCTCGCCCTGCACCGTCACCTCGCCCAGCTTGGTGCTGGCCGTGGCCAGGCGCAGGGGGCCCAGCTGAGCAGTGGGTGCCTCAGCTGTCAGGTTCAATGCTCGCCGCAAGGGCGCGTAGCCCAGCACGGTAGCCCGCAAGGTGTAGCGGCCCAGTGCCAGCTTTTCGATGGCAAAAGCGCCATTCTCCTGGGTCTGCACGCCCGTCACGAGGCTGGAGTCGGCCCCGGCGCGGTATAGCACCACGTTGCCAAAAGGGACGGCCTGGCCATTGGCCGCGTCCAGCAAGGTGCCCCGCACGGCGCCAGGCCCCTGGGCCTGGGCTTCTGAATGAAGGATGAAAAGCAAGCCGCCGGCCAAAGCCAGGCGCAGGGCAGGGGGGCAGATGTAAAGGTGCATGGTGGAAAGGAGAGGGAGTAAAACAGCGGGCCAATGACCAGCCCAACCCCCGCCCGTTGCACCCGTAGCCCTTATTTTTTCTTGGGCGCCGGCCGCGGCTTTCCTACCGGCTTGGTCTTGCCATCCGCCCCGGTTACCAGGCGGCCGTTGCTATAAGTCACGGAGCGGTCCACGGCCTGGCCGTCTTCCTTGTAGTACGTCCACACGCCAGTTTGCTTGCCGTTTTTGTACTGCCCGCTCACGGCCAGGGTGCCGTCTTCGCGCAGCTCGCGGAAGGGGCCCGATAGCATGTTATGGGCGTAGGTCGTTTCCTTACGCAGTTTGCCGGTGCTGTAGTATTCCTGCCCCAGGCCAATGAGCAGGCCGTTTACGTAGGGCTGGCGAATCTGCACCTGTCCGTTCTCAAAGTACTGCAGCCGCTCGCCCGACAGCCGGCCGATGGGGCCGTAGGTTTCGGTTTTGCGCAGGCTCTTGCCATCGGCGTAAAACTCCCGCCAGGTGCCCGTAGGCCGATTGTTCTTGTACTGCTCCTCCGCCTCCTTGAGCTTGCCAGGGTTGTCGTAGTAGCGGACGATTTTTCGGTCGCGCCCCGCGTTGCTGTAGTCCGTTTCCTCTTTCAGATTGCCGCTGAGGTAGTATTCCAGCCCGGTGCCCGATGGCACTCCCATGCGGTAAGTAAGCTTGGTTTTCACCTGCCCCGTCTCGTAGTAGCTGGTGGCCGGCCCGTCGAGCGAGGCCGTGCCCGTAGGCGGCGCCACCCGCTTGGTGAGGTCGTCGCCGAGGGGGTTTTTCACCGGTCGCTGCACCAGCGGGGCGGGGGCGTAGGTGCCTTCCGTCTGCAGCTTGCCGCTGGCATAGTAGCTGCGGTAGCGCCCGCGCCCGGTTTTGTCGGCCAGCACTTCGGTTTCAATCTGCCCGTTGGGGAAATACGTTTTGTAAGGCCCCGCCAGCAACCCCCGCTGAAAAGTACCTTCGCTCTGCAATTGTCCATCGGGGTAGAAAAACCGTACCGGCCCGTCGGGCTTTCCTTCGTTGTAGCTAATCTCGGCCTGGGTGCGGCCATCGGCGTACAGCGACTTCAGCGGCCCGTTGGGCTGGCCTTTGGTGAGCGTCGTGCGCAGCTTCACCTCGCCCGTGGGGTGGTAGTAGGTCAGCTCCCCGCTGGGCTCGTCGTTTTCGAAGAAGCCCTCCTGGGCCAGCTTACCAGTCGGGTAGTAGGTTTTGAAAGGCCCTTGCCGGATGCCGTCGCGGTAAGTCGTTTCCAGGCGGCGGTTGCCCGTGGGGTGAAACTCCACGTAGGCCGAGTCGCGCTTGCCCCCGTTAAAGCTGGTTTGCTGCTCCAGCTTGCCGTTGCGGTAAAACCGCTTGTAGGTGCCCTGCGGGATGGTGTCGCCGGCTACTACGGCCGTGTACACTTCCCGCTTCAGGGTCTTGGTTGAGTCGAAATAGGTAACAAAGCGCTTGAGCCGCTGGCCGTGCGCCGTGCCGGCCGTCAGCAGCAGGAAAAAAGGCAATAGGTACTTCATGAATCGCTGATTACCGCTGATTAAGCTGATTTCGCTGATTGGTGTAGTCGGCTAACGACAGCAGCCGCCCATTTCGTTTGCGCAAAGCTGCACATTCCCGCTAAAAAGCAGGAGCCGCCCCAACCGGGGCGGCTCCGCTATTTCATTTACCCTGCCAAAAAAATGACTCTGACTTGAAAAAGTAAAATCAGCGAAATCAATTCAATCAGCGGCAATCAGCGATTCTAGAGGGCTTCTACTACAATGGCGCTGGCGCCGCCGCCGCCGTTGCAGATACCGGTGACGCCAATTTTGCCGCCTTCGTTTTTCAGCACGCTCATCAGCGTCGTCACGATGCGGGCCCCGGAAGCACCCAGCGGGTGGCCCAGGCTCACAGCGCCGCCGTACACGTTCACCTTGCTGCCTTCCAGGTTCAGCAGCTTGTTGTTGGCCAGGCTCACCACCGAGAAGGCTTCGTTGATTTCGTAGAAATCTACGTCCTCGGCCGTTTTGCCGGCGTTTTTCAGAGCCTTGGGAATAGCCAGCGAGGGCGAAGTCGTAAACCACTCCGGCGCCTGTTCGGCATCGGCAAAGCCCAGGATGCGGCCGATGGGCTTCAGGCCCAACGCCTCGGCCTTCTCGCGGCTCATCAGCAGCACGGCAGCGGCGCCGTCGTTCAGGGTAGAGGCGTTGGCAGCGGTTACAGAGCCGTCTTTAGTGAAGGCTGCGCGCAGGCCCGGCACTTTGGCAAAGTCCACTTTCGTGTATTCCTCGTCGTCGCTGACAACCGTGGTTTTGCCGCGGCTCTCGATAGTCACGGGAATAATTTCCTCGGTCTTCTTGCCGGCTTTGGCGGCGTTGGCGCTGCGGGTGTAGCTCTCAATGGCGAAGGCGTCCTGCTCTTCGCGGCTGATGTTGTAGTGCTTGGCCGTGGCATCGGCCGCGTTGCCCATGGCGTAGTCATGGTAGGGGTCCCACAGGCCGTCCTTCATCAGGCCGTCAATCATCTGCCCGTGGCCGTACTTGGCGCCGAAGCGGGCCTTATCGAGGTAGTAGGGCACGTTGCTCATGCTCTCCATACCGCCGGCCAGAATCACGTCGGCCTGGCCCAGCATAATGGCCTGGGCGGCAAACATAATGGCCTTGGAGCCCGAGGCGCATACCTTATTCACCGTGGTGCATTCCACCGTGTCGGGCAGGCCGGCCTTCTTGGCGGCCTGACGGGCCGGAGCCTGGCCCAGATTGGCCGAAATCACGTTGCCCATAATCACCTGCTCCACCTCCGTGGGCGCGACGCCGGCTTTTTCCAGGGCGCCCTTCAGCGCGATGGCCCCCAGCTCCGTAGCCGAGAGCGAAGCCAGTGCCCCGCCAAACGAGCCTATCGGGGTGCGAACGGCCGAGATGATGACAACTTCTTTGGTTTGCATAAAAATGAAGAAAGAAATGGGTTGGGTGGGAGTTGGTTTCCGGGCTCAAAAGTACTGATTTAGCGGAGAGGCGCCGGCTGTCCGCTTGCCGCAGGTCTTTGCAGGGATTTTCACGGCTGCTAACACCAGCGCTACCAGCTAGGTTTATTCGGGTCGGGCTTCTGGGGCGCGGGCCGGGCCAGCTGCTGCAAATACTGCTGTTCCTGGGCTCGCAAGGCTTCGAGCAGCTGCCGGGCCTGGGCCGGACTCAGGTTCATAGCCCGCAGCCGCTCGCGCTGGGTTTGCAGGTTCAGGTCCTCCGGGGCAGCCCCTTCCGAGCCGGGCCGGGTGCTGCGGCCAGTTGCGGCCGGTCGGCCGGCTCCGCCGCTACGGTCCAGGCCTTGCTGCGTGCCCGGGCTCTGACCTTCGGGCATTGCTTGCTCGGGGCCCGCACCCGCTCCAAGCCCACGGGGGCTGTTATTACCTGGTTCAGAGCCCGGGCGGTTTTTGTCCGGCTGGCCGGCTGCGTCAGGTCGGCTTTCCGGTGGCGTTTGGGGGCTGGGCTCACCGGACTCGGGCTTATTCACTTCACCCCGCCGGTCGCTACCTTCTTTGGTGGAAGGCTGTTTTTCCTGCGTTTTGCTTGATTTTGCATCCGGCGACGGGCTGTCATCGGCGGCAGGGGGCGGAATGGCCGGCGCATCAGACTGTCGGTTCAGGAAGCTGCTCAGCACCTCATAGTTGTAGCGCGCGCCGCGGTTGTTCGGGTCCAGCACCAGCGCCTGGCGTAGCAGCCCCAGCGCCTGGGCGGCTTGGCCACGCCGGGCCAGAAGCACTGCCAGCTGCTGCCGGGCCACGCTGCCCACGGCAGGAGGGACGTTGGTCAGCAAACGCTCGTAGCTACGCTGAGCCTGGGCCAGCTGCCCCGCCCGAAACTGCGCGTGCCCCAGGTTGAGAATCAGCCGCGGGTCCGGCACCCGCCTGGCCTTGGCCGCCAGGGCCGCGGCAAACGCTTCGGCGGCCTGCGGCGCGTCGCCCCGCAGATACGCGGCTCTTCCGGTGGCCACGGCGATGTTGCGGTCCCGCACCCGCGTCAGCAGGCCCAGGACCGGTGCCGCGGCCAGCAGTATAAATAGCAGCGCCGTTTTCATGGCCGAATGACGGTAATGGTAAGCACGATATCCAGGGCCAGCAGCAGCAGGGCTGCCCCCAGGGGCCAGCGGTAGCGGTTATTGGCAACGGGCACCGTTCGAACCTGCTCCGTGGGGCCTTGCAGGTTGCGCAGGGTAGAGGCCAGACTGCCCATGCCATTGCGCTGGTCGTTGAGTTCAATGTACTGCCCGCCGGTTTGCGCGGCCAGCTGCAGCAAGGGAGCTTCGCGCAGCTGGCTTATCACTGCCTGCCCGCGGCCGTCGCGGACGAAGCCGCCGGCGGCAGCAGGGATTTTAGCCCCGCTGGCTGTGCCTACCCCTACAGAATAGATGCGAGTGCCCGTGCGAGCCAAAGCGCGCAGGGTAGCCTCCAGATTTTCGCCGAAGTCTTCGCCATCACTCAGCACCACTACTGCTGTCGTGCGGGGACTGCTGCCGGTGCCACCGGTTGGCGGGGCCAGCTTGCTTAGCACCAGGTCCAGCGGGGCGCGCAGGGTAGTAGCTGCTGCGGGCAGCAGCCCGGTACGTAAGGTGCCCAGGAATACCCGCAAGGCCTCCTGGTCGTGTGTCAGCGGGCACTGCACCGTGGCATCGCCCCCGAAAATGATGAGGCCCAACCGGTCGGCCGGGAAGCGGCTCACCAGCTGCTCCAGTTCAAACTGGGCGCGTAGGAGTCGGCTGGGCGCTACATCGGTGGCATCCATCGAGCGCGAAACGTCTACCAGCAGCCATACATCCTTGCCCACGGTGCGCACCGCCTGCTGGCTTACGCCTAGCGAGGGACCCAATAAGCCGAGCAGCAAGCCGGCACCCGTGAGCACGCGCAAGGGCAGCTTCCAGCCCAGGGCAGCCGCGCCGCGGCCCAGAGCCCGGGCCATGCGCCAGCTGCGGCGCCAGTGCAAGGCTAGTAGTAGCAGGCTGAGTACCAGCACCAGCCCCGTCGTCGCAAAATCAGGATAGGCCCAGTTCAGCAAAATGTATCAAATAAGAAAGCAGCGCACCTGTAAGTATTGCCTCGGGCCGCTTGCAGTTTTTTTTCGGTCCAAAGATAATTTTTTGCGGCGAGGTATGGGTTTTTCAGTTCGCCTAGTATATTTGCACCCGCTTCGGACGGAAGCGCAACCTGTCAGGAGAGATGGGTGAGTGGCTGAAACCAGTAGTTTGCTAAACTGCCGTAGCTCTAAAGGCTACCGGGGGTTCGAATCCCCCTCTCTCCGCTTGAATACTGGAAAAACCCCGAATAGGCCGTAAAAACGCGGTTTGTTCGGGGTTTTTTCTTTAGTGTGTGCGTAAGTGTGTGCGCAATTAGCTTTTGTATACTCCAAAGACCATTCTCTACACCTTAAAATATTGAAACTAGGAAATGTTATTGCATGTAAACACTACTCCCACTTTTATTGAGGCGCACCCACTTATCATCAATGTTGCTTGCAGCATTGTCGGCTCGCTTATTTTTCTCTTTATCGTCCTGATTTTCCTTAAACCGAAGATTCGGATAAGCCCATTCGTTTGCAAGTCACCTTCCCCGTTCCCCACGGAGCAAGCTGAAATAGCCTACTATATCAAGGTGGTGAACATGTCTCTGTTTACAGCTTATGACTTAAAGGCTGAGCTACACATACTGGAGCGATATGCTACGCCGCCCAAAGGCATGATGAATGTTCGCCAGGTACCGTTGACGCTCGTGGCCGGCAACTTGTCTAACCTGGACGGGTACCGACCGTTTTGGTGGCGAAAAGAGGCCGAACACTGCATCCGGTTTCGGACATTGGATAACTTAGACGATATCCTTAAGGCCGATACCAAATCAGTGGAATTCAAGGTTATCCTGCGCCACGGGCTCACTGGCCTATCTAAAGTTTACTCGCAGGAGTACGCTGACCTTACCGAAATCAAAGTTGGCAAGTTCAGTTACGGCACAAAATTTGGCTTGCTCAACTAAAAAAGCGTAGCTTGCGTTACAAAGCTTTACAAGGCATTACACACTTCCCACCACACTGCATTCCTAACCCCTACTGCCATGAAAAGAAAAGACATCGACGTTGGCTAACCATTTAGCGACGTTAATCCCTGGTGTTTAACTTTCAACATCTTAAAGCCCGCTATTAGGTTAGCGGGCTTTTTTTGTGGCAGTTGTGGTCTATCCGGGAATTTACCATTGCTATTTAAATTGGTTTTATGCTAACAATGTTGGCTAAATTTCGTTACTTGGTGCCCCACTCACCCGCCATCTTATGCCAGCTAAGCAATTCCCGGCGCATCTTCCCGGGGCCAATGTTCAATACCCCGCCATGCGCGGTATAACGCGCCGTCTGCACAACCGGCGCGTAAGCATGATTATCACCCCAGCTGGGGAATATCAGATTCACCTAGCCAAAGTGTTGGGCCCAGGTGAAGCCGATGAAATGCGGCAACTGGGCCACCGTGATACCCTAGATGATTATATCGTTCGCGACAAGGTGCGCTATTCTATCATCGGCCTTACCCAGGAAGCATTCGAGGCCGCTATCTGGTGTAAAGAGAAGCTGGAAGCCAAACGGCAGCGAAAGCGCTAAGGCCAAATACTGTTTGGCAATGCCCATCGGCCTGACATACCTTGTGAGCTTACCACACCATTCACTGCAAAACGATGAACAAGGAATTAGAAAAATTCTTAACAAATAGGGCAAACGAAGCTGACCGCAAAAAGGCTATGCAAGATGCGCGGCCCAAGGTTGCTGAACAGGCATTAAAGGAGTATCGCGCGCTGGGCACCACGATGAAAAGCCTAGTCGATAAGTTCAATGCCAGTGCCCTGGCTCAAAAGACTGAGGTAACTCTTATTCTGGAAGGGCCTAAGCACCGCACCGATGAACATCTTTTCGTTTTGCATGCACGGGGAGGTAAAGCTGGGTCTAAATCGGAGGCATTGTTAATATCCTTTATTAACACCGAAGACTTTGATAGCATGAAGATGCATGTAGGCCACTGGGATGGCAACTTAGTACTTTCAGCACTTGATAGTCATCTATCAGGATACGCGCCAGATGAAAAGCCAAGGCGGAAGAAAGTAGAAGAATATAAAGTGGTGCAACTTGACTCAACGTATGTATGGGTTATGGATAAAGTTGCTCCCGAAAATGGGACGCCATTTGAAAATGTGTTCAATGACCTGGTGCATAAGCTTGTTGTCTTTAACATGACCGATGTATAGAACAGGTTTATAAAAAAGCCCCGACCTATTTAGGTCGGGGCTTTTTTATTACCCGCGTTCATGGTAGCGGCTATTCATTTCCTCTACCCACGTATTGTCCTTGCGGGTCCAGGTGCGCAACCCGTCCTCGGTCAGCCGCTGCTCAGGCCGCGACAGGATGGCATCGACAATCCTATCCGCATCAATGCGGCTGGCCTGGTAGGCAGCGCGGGCCTCGGCTGCTTCGCGCGAACTGCTGCGCCCGGCCGAATGTACGCGCAGCGCCGTGGTTTGGCGCTCCATGTCGGCGTGCTCTTTCCGGGCCACCAGCCGCCCATTTATCAGGTCGTTTTCCTGCAGCAGCTGCTCGGTGCGACCGGCCGTGTACACCTTGTCGCCCGCTTCCAGCCGCTGAATGCCTTCCTGGGCCACGAGCCGGAAGCCCCGGCTTTCGTGCCCGACCAGCTCCGGGCCCCGCTCGGCAACCAGCGCGTATTCGGCCGGGCCACTTTCCCGGCCTTTGTAGTAGGTGGGCAGGGGCTTGGCCGCAATGGCCACGGCCTGCGCCACGCCCTGGGCAATGACGAGCGCCGCCAGCACGCCGGCGCTTACCCCGAAGTCTGCGTAGCGGGTGCCGCCCCCGGTGCTGAGCACCGACGTTACGGCCTGCGCCGTGTTCAGGGCCACGTTGAACAGGGCCTGCGCCTTGTCGTACTCGGCCTGCTTGCGCCGTGCCGCCAGCTCGCGCCGACGGTAGTTTTCCTCAATCTGCTGCCGTAGCTCGGCATTCTCGCCGGCCACGGACAGTTCCTGTTCTTTCGAGTGCTGCAGGTTGGCCAGCTCTTCCGCCCGCCGGTCGTTGCCGTACTGAAAGAAGATGTCGCTGAACGCCTGGGTTTGCTCCAGGCTGGTGCGTAGAATATCCTCGCGCTTCTGGGCCGCTTCGCGGTCCAGGTCCTCGGCCTGCTGATTCTCGCGGCGCTTGATTTCCAGCCGCAGCGCCGCGGCTTCCCGCTGCTTGGTAACGTCCTTGTCGAGGTTGGTCAGCTTGTCGCGCAGGTACTGCGTTTCCAGCCCAAACACGGCCCGCTGGTAGCCCCGCTCGGTGTAGAGGCCCAGCGCCCGGGCGTTTTCCAGCTTGGTCTGCTGCTCGGTGTAGCGTTTGTCCAGGTCGCTGTTGCTCAGGTCCGCGTTGGGGTTGCGGGTCTTGCGCAGCTGCTCGGCAATGGCCGCATCCTCCTGCGCCTGAATCTGCTTTAGCACTTCCGCGTCGCCTTTGGCCGCGTTGCGCTTAATGGCCGATTCTATCAGGACGATTTCAATGCGCTTGGCACTGGCATCGAGCAGGGCCTGCTGCCGCTCTTCGGCGCTGCGGTTTTCGTCTTCGCCGATGCGCTCCAAGGCCTGGGCCTCTTCGTCGAGCACCTGCTTATCGACTTCGGCCAGCTGGGCCGCGGTTTCGTGGGTTAATGCCAGCAGTGCCGCGTCGGAGCTGATGTTGAGGGCCTTGATTTTGGCCAGGAACTGCTCGTGGATGTGCTGCCGCTCCACACGCAGGGCCTTATCCCCATTTACCAGCTTGGCGTTGCGCACCGCCGCCTGCCGCAACTCTTCCTGCTCTTCGAGGGCTGCAATCTGCCGGCGGGTTTCGGCCGCTTTCTGCACGGCGCGGGTGCGTACCTCGTCAGAGTTGGCGTCGTTGCCGGCCTGCCGGTCGTAGTCGGCCGCTTTCTGCTCGAGGCGGAATTTCTGCAACTCAAATTCAGCGTGCAGCACGTCGGCTACCGACTGCTTTTTCTTCTTGTCGGCTTTCACCGAGTCGTCTACTTTCTCCGTCTGGTCTTTCGTCGACTGGGTGAGCAGGGCAAACGCGCCTTCCGCATCGAGCCCCAGCCGGGCCAGCTGCCGCAGCACCTCGTCCCGCTTTTTCTCCGAAAACACGGCCTTATCCGTCGCGGCGGCGCTGCGGGTGGTCAGGTCCAGGTACTCTTTGTAGGTCTGCACGACTTCCGGCGTTACCCGGTCATCGGGTGCCCCGTACAGGGCCGGGTTGCTGGCTTTTTCGGCCTGCACCCGCATCACGCGCAAAATATCGGCTTGCCCCTGCAGGCCGGTCGCAGCCGTCAGGGAGCGCTCGCGAATAGATGCTTCCTCCTGTAGGGCGGATGCCAGGGCAGCAGCGGCCTCGCGCTCCTCTTCGAAGCCCTTCAGGCGCTTGGCCAGGTTGGTGGCATCCTCCGTGAACTTGTCGCGGTTGGCCTTGGTGTTGCGGGCGACAGCGGCCGTGTTCAGGTCGTACTGCCCGGTCTGCCTGTTAAGCACCACGGCCGTTTCGCCCAGCCGGTCTTTCAGCTGCAGCACGGTTTCGCGCAGCTGCTGCTGCTCGGCATCGGTCCGCTGGGTGATGCTGTTGAGGCGCGTAAAGCGAGCCATCAGCGCATCGGTGCCGTCGGCAAACTGCCGGGCCTTCAATGCCGACGTGGCCAGCCCTTCGCCCAGGTCGGCAATGGGGGGCTTGCTCAGGCCCACCAGGCGGGGAATGGCCCCGAAGCCCTTGCTAAAGTTCAGCGAGGCCCGGGCCCCATCAACCAGCCACTTCAGCGATGCCGCGCCGGCCCCGCTGGTGAAGAAGTTGCTTACGTCGTTTTTGAGCTTTGCCCACGAGCCGGCCAGGTTGTCGTTTTTAATGGCAGCCTCCGCTGCCAGTGATGTGCCCTGCTCCAGCTGCTCATTGGCAATGGCCTGCTTTTCGGCCAGCAGGTCCACGTTTTTGGCCAGCGTGGTAATTACCGACTTCGCTTCCCCGCTCTGCAGCTTCAGCGTACCCAGCAGGCTGTTGAACCTGGTGGTGCTGGTGCCGCCCTCGCGCAGGCCGCGCAGGAACAGGGTAATGGCGCCCTGAAAATCGTTGTTCACCAGCCGCTTGAATTCCTTCAGCGTCAGGTTGGAATCCGCGAGCTTGGCAATCTTGAACGATTCTTCGGAGCGGGTGCTGAGTGTATTAAACAGCCGGTTCAGCGACGTGCCGCTGACCTCGGCATTAAAACCGGTTTCCTGCAACACGGCCGCATACGCCAGCACGTCTTTCAGGCCCAGCTCCGCATTGGAGGCCACGGCCCCGGTGCGCAGGGCCACGTCGGTGAGGAACGGTGCCGTCGCGGCGCCGCTGGCTCCCAGCTCATTCACGGCGGAGCCGATGCGCCGGATGTTGTCGGGCACATCGTCGCCCAGCTCCTTGCGGAAGACGGTGCCAATCTTGCCGATTTCGGTGGCAATCTGCTCGGCCCCGCCCTGAAAGTCATCCTCCAGCGCCTGCACGGCCACGTCGACTTCGCGCGTAAAGTCGCCGATGTCTTTGCCAGCAATGCCCAACTGGCCGCCTACTTTGGCAATGTCGAGCAGCCCGGCCAGGGTGGTGCGGGTGTTCAGGGCCTTCAGGCTCTCGGTGAGCTGGTCGGTGGCGTCGGCCGATAGCTGCGTGGTTTTGCGCACATCAGCTATCTGGTCGGAGTACTCGGCTACGCTCTCAAACGTCTGGCCCAGGGCGCCAATCAGGGCCGTTACGCCCAGGAAGGACGTAACCAGCGACTGGCCCATGCCCGCCGCGCCACTGATGAAGCTGTTGGAGGCGGCGCCCCCGTTGCGGGCCGCCGCGCCGTACTTGTTGAGCTCGCCGGTGATGCTGCGCAATTCGGCTTCGGTGCGGTCGATTTCGGCCCGCAGCTTGCGGTTTTCCTCGGCACTGATGTGGCTGGCATTGGCCTGCATCTTCAGGGCCTGCACCTCGCGGGTCAGCGCCTCGCGCTTATGGTTGAGGGCCGTCGTGGCTTCGATGATGCCACGGGCGTAGGAACCCACCTCCCGGAAGTTCTGATTCAGCTCCCGGTCGAAATCCTTCAGCTTTTGGGTATTGTCGAAGAATTCCTTCTTCATCCGGGCCGCCGCCTCGTTGGTGGCATCGAAGCCACCGGGCAAGGCCCGGATTTTATCACCCAGCTTTTCGGTTTCGATGCGCAGGCGGTTGTAAGAGCCCGCGACGGCCGTGAACTCCGAGTTGGCCCCGCGAATCGCTTTGCTGAGCTGATCGGTGTCGCGCTTGTACTGCTGCACAGCCAGCGCCGCCTTGGTGATGCGCTCGGCATCGTTGGCCGCGTAGGCTTCTTTCAGCTCTTTCTGCAGGGCACGCAGGGCCGCTGTAGCTTCCTTGTCGGCATTGGTCGCAGCCTGCCGGATGCTGGCCTGACCCCGCAGGGCGGCCTGGTAGTCCTGCTGCTCTTTGGCCAGCTTGTTAACCTCCGCGCTGAGCCGGGCAAGGCTGGCCCGCTCGGCTTCGCTGGTGGTGTTGAGTTGTTCGGCCTGCTGCCGCAGCGCCTGGGTGCCGGTGGTGATGGCTTGCAGGCCCGCGCCAATGCGCTGCCCGTCGGACTCCAGGTTTTTGCCCAGAACTTTCACATACCGGCTCAGGGTCGCGACGGATTTACCCAGCTCGTCAAGCTCAGCACGGCCTGGGCCGGTGGGTCCGAATAATTCGTCGAAAGAAATAGGTCCAGCCATAACTACGGATGCATTAGTAAGGTGTAGCTGATGCCGGCGAGAAGGGCAGCACCGGCCCAATTGAGCAGCCCCCGCCGGCGGGCGCGGGCTTTCCAGGTAGCGGCCTGTCGGCTCTGCTCGTCGAAGGCGGCCACGGCCGTCAGCCACGCCACGGTTGTGGTGCGCAGCTGCAGGGAATCAGCTTCGTAGGCCGCTTTGTAGTGGCCCGCCGCTACCGCAAAATCCCGCCGCTGCCGGCGCAGGGTGGTCAGCGTGTCGGCCAGGCGCACCCGCGTTGCTGGTGCCAGGCAGCGGAACTCAGAGGGTTGACAGTACACTGTCTGAGTAGTGCACAGTAGCAGGAGTAACAGGAGTAGGCGCATGGGGAGCAGTGGCACGGTGAAGGGCAGCGCGGCCGAGTTGGGCCGCTGCTGCGCCGGGGTTTGGGTTGGGGGTGGGGTTGGCCGTTGTAGCGGGCGGGGCGTAGGCCACCAGCCAGAACAGCAGGGCCACCAGGGCAGCCAAGCCGCACAGGCCCATGGCGACGGGCAGCCAGGACGGGGAGTAGGCTTTCATGGCTATTCCGTCTGGGTGGTGGTTTCTACCTTGGTCGTAGTGGTAGCCGTGGGGGTGGGCCCCGGCACTGGCTGCCCTGTCAGCCCGGCCTGCTGCACGTCGGCTTCGGCCTTGATTTTCTTCGTGTTTTCGTACATGTTGAACCCATGCCCAGCAGCCAGGTAGGTGAGTAGCGGCCAGAGCACGTCCGGCTGCCACTTATCGGTCAGGCAGCCGCGGACCACAATGGCCCCCACGTACATGGTCACGGCCCACAGGCTGAGCTGCTTGCCGTCCGCGCGCCCGCGGGGGTCGGTGAAGCTCTCGCCAAAGAAGCCGGCCAGCTCACGGATGAATTGGCGGTTGAGCAGCCAGGCCACGCAGAGCCCAACGGCCAGCCCTGCCAGGCAGGCCAGCACGGCGCCCATAACGGTAGGCGAGAAGGAGGAGAAAAAAGCGATGGGCTCTTGCATGGCGGGGCTTATTTGTCGGAGATAAAATCAGCAAGGGGAATGCCCAGGTGCTGGGCAATGCGCAGCGTCAGCCGCCACTGCTGGCCGTCGAGCTTGCCCGACTCGTGCAGGTTGCTGAGCACGTCGGCCAGCTGCTGCAGGTAGTGGCGGTACTTCTCGCCCAGCTCGGCCCGCACGTCCTGATTCGCGGTATTGGCCTTCACCACTTCCCCGTGCAGGCGCTCAGCCGTGGCCTGGTGCGCAGCCTTTTCTTTGAGCAGCTGCACGACCAGCCAACCCACGGCGAGCAGGGCCAGGGCCAGCAGCACCGACACGACGGCCAGGGCAATGCCCACGTCCCAGAGCAGGGGCAACCCGCGCGTGAGCGCGGTTTCGGCGGCTTTGGTTCCTAGTTCGTTCATGCGGCGGGGGTAGAAGTAGAAGAGCGGGGAAAGCGGGATAGCACGTCGTCGAGGTGAGCTTCGGCCCGGCGGGTCAGCTCCTGGTCGCGGGCCGCAAACAGGGCCCGCACGTTTTCTTCATCGTCGGTGAAGGAGGTGATGCGCAGCACGCTGCCATCGGCCGCGACGTGGTTGCCGGCCGACACGCGCACCCAGCGCCGCCCGCCATCGGCCGTCAGGAATTCCATGGGGTATTCCACATGCCCCACCTTGCCGACCTGCTTTTTCACCTGCTCGTGCCGCTGCTCGGGCACAATGGACGCGCCATGCAGCGACACCAGCCCGTTGCGCTCATCCGTTTCGTAGGCGTAGCCCAGCATGGCACAGGCCCGGCGGTTGGCCGCCGTGATGCGCCACCCCAGCGGAGTAGTCGCATCGGGCCGGGAATAGAGCACCCCACAGTTGCTGGCATCAAGGGTGGCATGCAGCAGCCGGTCGCGCTCAATCACGGCCACTTCCGGGTACAGGCTTTCCAGGGCCCCGCGCCGGGCCCAGCAGTAGCCGGCGAAAGTCAGGGTGAAGATGGCCGCGGCCGTTTTCAGGTAGATGTGGGTAACAGCGTTATATAAGCCCAGCGCCTCGTTGATGAATTCAAACGCGAAGGCCCCGGCAATGCTCAGCAGCCAGAAAAACACGATGCGGGCGAAGCTTTTCCCGTCGACCGTCTGCGCCACCCGGGCCCGCCGGGCCACATACAGCACCGTAGCGGGCAGCAGCACACCAAACGAGGCCGCCAGCAGGGCATTGGCCACCAGGGCGAGGTACAACACGGGCAGGGGCGTAATGGGCAGGGCGAGCGGAAGCATGGGCGACGGGGGCAAAGGGTGGGGGCGACTATTTCAGGCAGTCCGGCACGGCCTGCGGCACGAAGTCCGTATCGGCCAGCTCTTCCAGGGTGTAGTCGAGGGCGTCGAACAGCGGGGCAAAGTCCACCAGGCACATGGGCGCGAAAGCAAAGCGGCCGTCCAGCAGCTCGCGGCAAGCGAAGAAGTCGCCGGCCTCATTCTGGTAGCCGTCCGGGGCGGGGTTGGCAGTGGTGATGGCGTAGAGCATGGATTAGACGTTGCGGCCCAGGGCCGTTAGGCAGGTGATGGCGAGGCTGTCCCAGGCGGCTTCCTGGGTAGCAGAGGCCCCCAGCAGAATGGCGGCCTCGCCCATGGTGTGGGGTGAATTGCCGTACACACCGCCCGGGATGCCGGTGGCCCCGAGCAGCACCGAGCGCGTGGGCAGGGTGCCCGCCCCAGAGCCCGCACTGAGCAGCGTGCCGTTCTTGGTCAGTCGGTTGGTCGTCACGGCTGGCTGGCGGTTCACCGAGTACAGGCCCAGGCCACGCACGGCCGCGTTGGATTCCTGCACGTACTGGTCAATGGTGAAGGCTTTGCAGTAGGCCACGTCGTTAAGCGAGCCCCCGGCGTTGTTGCGCCCCGATAGCGCAAACGTGGCAGAGCCCGAGGAAACGGCCCCCATGTCGTAGCAGTCCCCGCCCAGCGCATTGCTACGGGAATAGTAGTACAGCCCCATGCCGGTGGTGAGGCTGCCCGCCACGGACGGAACTAGCAGCGTGTCGGCGTACTGCGTGGTGCCGTTCCAGGCCATGCCCCCGCCAAAAGGCGTCGGGCTGCCGTAGAGCACCAGCCGGTAGGCAGCATCCAGGTCGCGCGGGTCTTTGGCGTTGAGCTTGTTGGCGGCCGTGGTCGCGCCCAGGCAGGGCCACCAACCTAAAACGAGGCCCTGCAGCCCCGCATCCTTGATGCCTTGGAAGCGGTTATTGATGGCCGTCCAAATCTGTGCCCCCGTGCGCTCGTAGCTCGTGCCGGCGTAGAGTGACGAGCCGTCGTTTGGAATGCCGGCCGCTGTCAGGTAGGCGTAGGCATCCGCATCAAAGCCACTGCCGAGCAAAGTGTGTCGTCTGCTGCCCATCGCTAGTAGGTTTTAGAAGCCCAGTAGAAATAGGTGCCGTCGTAGAGCCAGCTCAGCTCGGTCACGGCGTTGGCCGTATTACCCACACTATAGGAGCCCTTGCTGTTTGCAGGTGGCGTCAGCGTATAGACCGTGGCAGTAGCGTCGTGCGTAATCAGGATGATGCCCGTAGCCCCACTCACAGCCCCCGTAATGGCCAGCGTGGTGTTGGCGGCCAAAGGCATCGTATAGTTGGGGTTCAGCTTGCCGCCAGTGGCCAGCGTCACCGTGCCTGACACGGCTGCGGGCGCAGCACTGAAGGCGGGGTCGTACTTGGCAATGGCGGCCGTGTTGGTGCTGATATTGGCCGTGTTGGTGCTGACTGTGCCAAACACCTCATTGATGGCAGCAACCAGGTTGCCTTTGGCTGTGGTACTCAGGCTGGCCAGCGTGCCGATGTTGCTGACAATGGTTGTAGTGAGGGCCTTCAGCTCATTGATGGCCGCTACTACGCTTGTCTTTATTGTAGTCGTGAGAGCGGCCAGGCTGCCTACTTTCACGTCCGTCGCCAGCATGTTGTTGGTGATGGAGTCGTTGGCAATCACCACGCCCGTATCGACGGTGAACGTCCCAGCAGCCACGTCAACCGTGCCGTACTCAATCGTGCTGGCCGTGGGCAGCCGCACCCCCCGCGGGTGAAACTGCCGGTTGCTGGCTGCATACACCTGCACTTCCCCGCCGGGGAAGTTGTAGATGTCGTACCGCTTGGCTTTCTCCAGGGTATGCGCCGCCATCGTCGACTGTGCCAGGCTCAGCGACACCGACAGCGTGGGCAGGTAGGTCGTGCCGGTACTGGGCGAAATCTCTTTGTAGTTGGCATCCTCGCCCCCCAGCGGCGGCTCCGGCACCAGGGCCGGGCTACCGCTCGGAAACAACTGATGCTTCACCACAAACAGGCGAATTATGCTATCCGAGCCTTCGTATTTCACCTCCCAACCCGTGTTCTGCACAATCGTGCGGTCCAGCGAGCGGTAGGCGGCGTACTGTGCCTGCGGGGCCGTTTCCGGGTACCACTCGCACAGCACCCGGTCGTTCTGCGCCGGGTCGGCCGGGGCGCCGCCGGCATTCCAGAAGCCAAATACCGAGCCATTGCCCGACTGCGCCACCAGCACAAACACCGCCGGTGAGGCCGTTTGCCCGGCTTGCAGCTCCAGGGGCGTGGCCGGGTTGTTGACCCGCACGCGGGTACCTACCACAAGGCTTTCCGGCGCGAGCCCGCTCCGGGTAGTGGCCCAGGTTGGCATGCCCACCCAGGGCTGCAGGTAGTCTACTTTCTTATCGGCCCCGCGCAGGCGGTTGGCGTTGAACAGCGTTGCATCGCCCAGGCCGCTGGGCGCCTGAGCCGGCAGGTACCGGTACTCCCGGTCCGTGTCCGGGTCGTAGAAAAACAGGATGCCGTTGGCGGGCACCGTGCCGGTCCACACCGGAAGGTCGCGGATGTCTTTATTGAGCGCCATGCCAGAGAATTAATGTTTGTAAAGTAAGTACATTAATCGCGCTTTGCCATACCGGCCCGGCATCTGCTTACCCACGCAGGCGCAGGAAGCCGCCCAGGCGCAGCGTCAGCAGCGAATCCTGCTGGTCGGCCTGCAGCTGGTCGTCGCCGTTGCCTGTGCCCAGGAACGGCACCTGCTCCAGGTCGATGCGGCCGTTGCTGAGCGGGTAGGCCCGCTGCTCGCTCGCTTCGTAGACATTCTCGCCGGCCCGGTACATCCGCCCGTTCACCCGCAGCCAGTCGAGCCGGCAGGCCAGGTACAGCTTTTCGTGCAGGTAAGGCGGCAGGCCCTGGGTTTCGAGCGCGAGCAGCCGCGCGGCCGTGCTGGTGAGCAGCACCGGCGTGTAGTCGGAGTTGCGGTGTACGCTCAGCTGGCCGCCGTTTTTCTGCCGGAAAAACACGCCCGGCACCCGCAGCCGCGGCGTGAAGCCGGTGCTGAAGACCGTGCCGTAGCAGTTATCCGAATTCTTGTACTCTACCAGCACCGTGGTGGGGTGCTCGTAGGCCAGGCGCCACGGCTCGCTGATGGCCGTGACCGTGCCCCAGGCGGGGTTGCTGGGCTGCGAGGCGTGCAGCCGCATTTCGTACAGCCCTTCCGGTAGGCTGGCCGTGTTCGCTGCGACTTCCCACACGTTGAAGTTGGCCAGGCTCACCGGCCACTCGATGCTCACCACGTCAGGGCCCGTTTCCCAGCGGCGGTTCAGCACCACGTAGTCATCGCTGCTCACCAGGCTGGCCCGGCCGCTGCGCAGCACCCGGTAGGTTTGGTCACCGCCGGGCAGCCCGTGCACCACGACGCGCTTAGCCGCCAGCAGGTCAGCCGGAAAGCCCATGCCGGCCGGCTGCAGCAGCGTAAAGCCGTCGGCGCTGCTGCTCAGCTCCACGTCCATGGCAAACGACCAGCCGGTGAGGGCCAGTACCTTTTCCATGGGCTGAATCAGCACGGCCACACCATCACTGACCCGGTGCACCACGGCCTGCACCTGCTCGTAGTTGGTGAGCACCTGCACCGGCAGCGGGTCACACTTGGCCACGCGCTGGTAGAAGAGCGGCCGCCGCTGCATGCCGGGCCGGGTCTGCGCACAGAACAGCGTGTTGTCGGTGGTTTCGAACGTGCCGCAGTTGTCGGGTATTTCGGGCACCACAAAGCGCAGGCCGTTGAGCAGGGGCACGGCAAAGAACGGGGTTTGCGCCGGGGGCGTGTAGGTGCAGGAGCCGTTGTCGAAAGTGGCCGTGGGGTCGTAGTTGTCGGCCGTGGTGTCGGTGCAGCCGCCTACTTCCGCTTCCGGCACGGTCACGAGCAGGTCGGCGGTGGTGCCGCTGGCATCCGTGGCCCGCACGGTGTACACCCCGGCGAGCATTCCCGTGAAGGTGTACTTGCCCGAGCCGTCCGGTACCAAGCCGCTGGGCCCACTGGGCGGGTTCAGCGCAAGCAGCACCCCGCCGGCGCTGCTGGTCGCCTGCACCGTGAAGGTGCCCGTCGCCGTGCCGAAGCTGGTGGGCGCGTTTACTTCCGACAGGGTTAATTCCAGGTCTGACACCGTGCCGCAGCTGACCGTTAAGTAGGTGTTGTCAGCATCGTAGCGGGCGCCGCCGCGGTAGCAGCGCACCTGCGTGCGGTAGTTTTGGTCGGGCAGGGCGCCGCTGCCCATTGGCAAGTCCAGCGGGTCGAACGGAAAGCCATAATCTATGCCGTCGTCGAAGCCGACAATCAGAAACTCCCAGGTGTCGGGGTCGCTGGGCAGGGCGTGAGTCGCCGTTTGCAGCGCAATGAATCCGCCGTCGGACTGGCAGCTTTGCGAGGTGGTGTAGTTGATAAACGGCATGGCTTACGCGGAAAGCACCGCACAGGCCAGCAGGGTAAAGTCTCCCTCTTTCTTGGCGGCGTTGTGTTTGACAGTGAGCACCCAGCCCTCGCAGGGCCGGCTTTTGGCGTCGAGAAACCGCACCCGGCCGTAGGGCTGGGCGAAGAGCTGCGCGGCTTGGGGTGCCGTCAGCGGGCAGGTAAACGTGTAGTCGAGCGGCAGCCAGAGCGGAGCGGCCAGCTCATCGGTGAGCACGTCGGCCGATTCGGCGATGTCGGCCGTTTCGGTCTGCAGGCGGCTCACCACGTTGTTGTTGCCTTCCCCAAAGGCGAAGCGCACCACGGCCGAGCCGCCCAGCGGGGCCAGGCCGGCCCGCAGCGCGGCCCCGTGGTTGCGCAGGTTGCGGGCCGGGCTCCAGATGGCGTTGTACACCGTTTCGGGCGAGAGCATGCCATCGAGCCGGGCAAAGCGCTGGTTGCGCTCGGTTTCAAACCCGCCCCCGTCCTTGCGCAGCAGGGCAATCAGGAAGTTGTTGTTATCGGTGGCGCCGTCCGTGGTTGAGGTTTCGCTGTAGCGCTGCCGGCGCACCAGCTCCAGGCGCAGACCGCTGGTGATGTACCGGCTCACGGCCGTGAGGGCATTCTTAATCCGGGTCAGGGGTGTGGTCCACTGCCGCTTTGTGTTGAACTCATCAAGGCCGTTGACGCCTTCGGGCTCCCAGGTTTCGTAGCCGACCTCCACCGTGTTGTAGTGGCGCTCGGCATTGACTTTGGCCGTGGCATCGAGTGGCCCCAGGCCGGTGAGGTCCAGCACCACCTGAGCCGGGTAGAAGTAGGCCATGGGTTCCACGCGCACCACCGATTTACCCGTGGGCTGCAGCCGCTCGATGCCGTAGCCCAGGCCGTGAATAGCGGCCAGCGAGTCGTAAAGCTCGCGCCACGAGGCAAACAGCGACTTGCGTGAATCCGGCGCCGGGGCCGTGGGCGACGCATCAAATGGGGTGGGGAAGCCCCGCAGCTGAAAGCCGCCCGCCACCAGGGCCAGTGCCCCCGGCCCGTCTTCGTCGTAGGGAATGCGGGTGTCGGTGCGGCCGAAGTAGGTGCTGCGGAAGGCGTCGGGCGTGTCGGCAAGGGCCGTGCTGAGCCGGTCCAGTGCTTCATACACCAGCAAGCCGTTGCAGGGGGTGGGGGCGGTCTGCGTCACGGCCGTAATGCGCAGGTACGACCCTTGCTCCAGCGTGGCGTAAACAGTTGTATTAAAAGTTACTATGCCAGTGTCGGGGTTGTGGTAGTAAAGCTCCGCGTAGAGGTACACCGCATCGTTTTCATTCAGCGTTGCCTGAATTGTGGTTGGCGGAATGGCAAACTGATGGGAGTAGCGGTTTCCATCTATGGCAGTGGTGAAGGAGTCCGTGGCCAGCACAGTAGCCGTGCTAGGGTCGCCGTTGATGCGGAAGTGGTACTTGATGTCGATAGTGCGCCCGCCGGGTCCCATCAGCGTCTGAATGGTATCGGTAAGCGCAAACTCAATGGTAAGTTCTTCTTGGCCCTTAGCCTGGTAAATGGGCACGGCCGTTGTCGCGTCGCCCGAAGTCAGTACCGGCGAGCCGGCCGCAAGGCCTAGTTCATCTGTTGTTACCTTGGCAAAGCCGAAGTAGCGCGTCTGCGAGCGGCTGTCGTCGTCAAAAAAAAGCCCTTCGCTTATGACGGGAGGCAGGTTCGCCGGGTTTGAAACATCATGCCGCTTCACCACGGCACGGCTGTGCAGCTCCACCGTTAGCGGGGTTTCTTGGCGACTGGCAGCCCCGCTCACAGTAGTGTTGCCCCACAGGTCTATTGGCACATCGTCGCGGTTCAGGAAACGCTGGCTGAAGTCTTCGTTTTCGACGTTGCACCTAACCTCCGTGCTGGTGAACTCAGCGTCTGAAAAATCAATACGCCCCCGGTAGTACTCGTCGTATAGCCAAGTGTTGGGGTTTTCCTGCTCAATGAGGACCCGCACGTCAGCTTCAATGCCCAGCGTGGCGTAGGCTAGCTCCAGATAGGCTTTGGCTTCCTTGATGAAGCCCATCTGAACTGAATAGTCAAGCAGAAGGCCATGTGTCGCAGATGAGCGGGTAAGCGTTTTCCCTAATTCGTCCCAGCCGATGGGGTCGTTTTTGAGCACGAGCGGGCCTAAAATGTCGCTATCGAGGGTGAAGCGAAACCGGGGCGAGTTTTGGGCGAGTAGAGTTGTCATATAATGTACGTAAAGTAAGTACATTATTGACGGTTTTATTGCCGTCTATATCGCTTGTTCACCTTCTGTAACCAAGTGTCGCCTTTTTTCACAAATCGCTGCAACTCTCCCTCGCTTACTCGCAATTGCTCCTGGCTCTCTACGGCCTGCACTATCCGGTCGCCTAGTCGCTCCAGGTCGAGGCGACTGCTATGATAAGCTGCGCGCGCCGCCGCCGCTTCTCGGCTAGCTTGCCTACCAGGTGCAGAAGCGCGGAGAGATTGCGCCTGCTGTTCCATATCTGCTTCGTAGCGACGCTGAACAAGCCTGCCGCCTATTAACTCGTTCTGCTGCAATATCTGCTCTGTGCGAGGCGCAGTAATTACACGGTCTCCTGCTTCTAGGCGGGTTACGGTTTCCTGGGCCACCAAGCGGAAGCCCCGGCTTTCGTGGCCTACCAATTCAGGGCCACGCTCGCCAACGATAGCTAATTCTGCGGGGCCTCCTTCGCGGCCTTTGAAATAAGCTGGCAACGGCTTAGACATTACAGCCGCTATTTGTGCCGCCCCTAAAACGCCCACAGCCGCCCCAAAGGCGATACCTACAGGGCCAGGAAATTCAGCAACGGCAGCAATAACCGCCTGCGCCGTGTTGATAGCAATGCTGAAAATAGCAGCAGCCTTATCAAACTGGGCTTGCTCCCGCTTCAAGGCCAGGCTACGGCGGTGGAAATTATCTTCAATTTGAGCCCGTAGCACAGCGTTTTCTCCTGCATTGGCGAGGTTGCGGTCCCGCTCTGCCTGAATGTTATCCATCTCAGCCGAACGCAGGTCGCTGCTGTATTGAAAAAAAGCATCAGCATACGATTGGGTAATAGCGAAGCCCTGCTGAATAATGCGCCGCTTAGTTTCCTCCTTTTCTCTAAACTCAGCTAGTTCACGGTCATTTTTACGCCTAGCAATTTCTAGCTCCAGGTCAGCCGCTTCTTGTTGCTTGGTTGCGTCCTTTTTAAGGTTGTCCAGCTTCTGCTGCAAGTTGGCATCCTCTAGCAGTTCCAGTGTGCGGTAATACTGCTTTTCGGTATATTCCCCGGCCGCTCGGCTGTTTTCAAGCGCTAGCTGTTGCGCCCGATATTGCTTAGCTAGGTCATCATTAGCAAGGTCGGCATTGAACGGGCGGGCGGCGGCTTGAATAGCGGCCGTGTCGTTAGCCTGTTTCTGCCGAATCTCTTTGATTTTGCCGGCGCTTCCCTGTGCAGCCCGCACTTCTTTGTCGGCTTGCAAATCGACTATCTCAATGCGCCGGTCAGCCGCCTGAAGCGCGGCTTGCTGCCTTTCTTGGTAAGTCAGGTTTTCATTGGCAACAATGCGGTCTAGCGCAGCCAGTTCCCCCTCAATAACCAACCTGTCTACGTCTGCTAATTGGTCCAGCAGGGCATTACGCAAGGCCAATAGCCGCTTGTCGCCAGTGCGCTCAATCTCAATCGACTTGTTTTTAAAGTCTTCACTCAGCCGCACCCGCACCACGCCTAAAGCTTGCTCGCCGTTGATTTTTTCGGCATTGGCCTGTCGGGCCTCTCGCAGCAATTCATTTTGTTCCAGCTTGGCTAGCTCAATCCGGGCAGCAGTGCCTTTCTGTGCGGCCCTGGTGCGGATTTCTTCGCTATTAGCAGGATTGTCGTATTGGCGGTCTAAGTCTGCAATCTGGGCTTCTAGCTGTTGTTTGCGACGCAGGTATTCCTCCTTCGCCACATCAGCCACCGCCGCCTTTTTCTTCTTATCGGCTTCGAAGTCGTCGGTGGTTGCCTGGGTGTTTGCTTTGGTGGCGTCTGTTGTTTTCTTGGTCAATGCAGCCAATGCAGCCGCAATACGGGCGCGCTCCTGCTGCTGTCGCTTCAATTCGGCCTCCGATTCAGCCAGGGCTTTTTCAGCCGTCGTAAGCGCTTCTACCGTGCGGACTTGGGTTTTGGGTAAGTTGTCGACTTCCCGCGTTTGCGCCGTTGGCCCCAGGGTCTTACGAACTTCCTCCCGGTATGCCAACGCCTCCCGAATGTCCTTAACCCTGCTTTCGCCAATGCCAGCCTTCGTGACACCTAATTGAGCCTTACCCACGGCCTGTTGCAACTCGGCAACTTGCCCTTCTACGCTGGGCAGAATAGTGCTATCAAAGTAGGCTAGCTGGTCAGCAAGCAGGTCTTTATTAATCTGTGCCTGTCTCTGCTTTGCAGCAATAGCCCTTCCTACAGCCGACGTATTTAGGCTTAGCGCCTGGGTGCCTTTATCCACTTGCACGACTTCGCTGCCCAGCATCTTTTGCAGGCGCAGGGTAATGTTGTTGAGCTCCACCTGCTGCGCGCTGGTACGGGTCGCGGCGGCCGTTAATTGCTGGTAGCGGTCTAGTAGCTTCTGCGCCTCTTCTGCTTGTTTAGCCAGACTTTTGGTAGCAGACAGGGTGCTGCTTGCAAAATCCACGGGGGCCTTTGTGGGTAATACGCTATCCAGCCCCAGTTTCTTACCGAACGAACTTTTAGCAACCGCCTCACTGGCAGCCAGCGCCTGCGTTTTAATGTACCGGAACGCGTCGCCCACGGCTTGCAGGCGAGCCCGTTGCTCATCGATAACATCTTTGAGTTGCCCCGCAAAGAAGCCTTCCGTGAACAGATTAGAAAGGCCGTTTTTCAACTTCGCCCACGAACCGGCCAGGGTATCATTTTTAACAGCCGCTTCTGCTGCCAATGACGTGCCTATTTTCAGTTGTTCATTGGCTGTTTTTTGCCGCTCGGCTACCAGCTCTGTGTTTTTGGCGAGGGCAGTTAATGCGCTCTTGGCTTCGCCGCTGTTCAGTTTCAACGTGGCGAGCTTTGCTGAAAAGGAAGTGGTTGTGGTGTTACCACTGTTCAACCCGCGCAAGAACAATTGCAGGGCCGCGTCCATGTCCGTATTAAGCAGCCGCTTAAATTCTTTCAACGTCAGGTTAGTATCAGCCAGCTTGGCAATACGGAAGGCTTCAGCAGTGCGCCCTGTCAGGGTGTTGATGATACGATTTAGGGCAGTGCCCGAAACCTCAGCTGAAAAGCCTAACTCCTGCAGCACGGCCGCATAGGCTAGTACTTGAGGCAAGCCAACTCCTGCATTGGCCGCCGTGGCACCTACGCGCAGCGCTACATCGGCAAGCTGTGGCGCGGTGGCTGCGCCAACCGCCCCCAACTCATTTAAGGCACTGCCAATGTCTAGTAGCTTCTGTTCGGTATTCTTGCCCTCAAACTGCTTGCGGAAAACCACGCCGATTTTGCCTAGTTGCGTAGCTATTTCCTCTGCATTGCCTTGGAAATCGTCGGAAAGGGCTTGGTTGGCAATGTCAATGGCTTTGGTAAACCCTAAGACCTCATCCTTCGCAATGCCGAGTTGGCCCGCAACTTTGGCAATATCCAATAGCTCCGCAAGGCTGCTGCGAGTGTCAATCTGCTTTAAGTTCTCAGCCAGGCGCGCGGCTTCGTCGGCTGAAAGCCCGGTTGTCTTTCTAACATCCGCGAGGGCATCACTATAATTTACCAGGTCGCTAAATACGCCTTTTAGCACCGTGGCCAGCCCCTGCACACCAAAATAAGCCCCGGCGAATGCCTGGCCCAGCCCGCCTACATTGTTAGCCAGCCCAGCCGTAAACCCGCCGCCCTGCTTCACGCCCACGCCGTAGTTGCGAAGCTGCCCGTTTACCTTGCCCAGCTCGGCTTCTGTCTGCTTGATTTCGGCCTGTAGCTTATTCTGCTGCTCAGTCGATAAGCCCGTAGCCTGCGACTGAGTACGCAAGGCAGCCGCGTCAGCCAGCAGGGCACGGCGCTGCTTTTCCAGCGCCCCTACGGCCTCAATGATACCCTCTGCATATCGGCCAACATTCTTATAGCCCTGGTTCGTGTCCTTGCCAAAGGTTATGATGGCTTGGTTGACTTCTGCCAGTCGGGCCTTCATCTGCTGGGCTTCTGCGCTGTCAGCCTGCATACCCCCGGCCAGCGCCTTCAATTGCGAGTCGAGTTGTCGGGCCTCGTTTTCCAACGCCCGGTAGCTGCCCTGCGCTGCCGTAAAGGAGCTATTCGCCCCGCGCAAGGCACGGTTCAGGTCTTCGGTTTCCCGCTTCAGGGCCAGGATAGCCTGAGCCGCTTGCTTGGCCACCTCTGTGTTTCCCGCTGCATAGGCTTCGCGCAAAGCATCCCGCTGCTTTTTTAGTTCGGCCGTGTAACCCTTTACCGCCTCGCCAGCGGCCTTATCGATGCCCGCTTGACCTGCCTTGGCTGCTTTGAGCAACTGCTGCTGCTGGGCAAGTTTCGCTATTTCGGCACCTAATGCAGCCAATGATGCCCGCTCTTGCTCGCTTGCCAGATTGATGCCTGTAACCTGGGTGCGTAGCGCCTGAGTATTCTGGGCAATCAACGCCAACCCGGTTGCCACCTTGGCCCCGTCGGCTTCAATATTTTTGGCAAATGCCTTGTAATTGCGGTTGAGCGCCTGTACTTCTTTTGTGAAGTCGGCTAGCTCCTGCTTGCCGGGTCCAAGCTCATTAAATAGCTCGGAATAGGAGATGGGGCCTGCTGCCATAGAATTAACCTTTAATGTTTGTAAAATAACAACATTAAAGGTTAGTCAGACCAGCAAGGCTAGCAAGGGCTAGTAAAACAAAACCGCCCCGTCAGATTTTACGGCAACAGTATCCACTCGCTCGGTTTTGATGCCTGCGGAATCGGTTAACTCCCAATGGTTGGCATACCACAACTCGCCTAGCCGGGTGGCTTCTTTCATTGGTGGCTTTATTTTCCGCAACTCTATTGGCTTGTAATGACGAGGCGGGGCAATCAACGAGTTAAACTCTTTGGCAATGGCAGCCTCAGCTTTTTCCTCAGCAGAAGGGCCGCAACCAGCTAAAACCAGAGCACAAGCATAGAACAGTGTTTTCATGCCGCCAAGCTACGAAAAAGCCCCGGCTGACTAACCGGGGCTCGCGCCTATACCACAGGGCGGTTTTTCAGAAAGAACGTGCCAGGGGGGAGGGTGTTTAGAATATCGACGGCCGAACTGAAGCATTCTGTATACCCCGAAAATGCTTTTTGTGGTTTGTAGCTCAGAGTTTTGAACTGTCTGTGAATGGCTTTTTCCAGCTCAAACACCTCTCTGACGTTATAACTTTTGTATAAAGCAACTGTCCGCCATCTGTAAGGCATTCTGCGGCTAAACCTGCCACTCAGATTAAAGCTTATACCAACCTTATAAAATAGCTCATTCTCGCCGGTCAGCTCTATTATATAGAGAGTGGCTCGCCTTCCGTTTTGCCGACATCCCCAGCTACTGGCTGACCAAGGGCCGCCCCCTGGCCGGCCAATATTGCCCTGCCTCTTTCCGCACTTGGGGCAACCTTGTCCCTTCAAGTGCGCGTGTGGTGTTTGGGTAAAATTGCCGTGTTCCAGGCAGGTAATAACTATGGCTTCCTCAGTACCTGCGTAGTTAGCTTGCTTATAACAGTAACGCTCGCCATGAATTTCACGAGCCTCGACTATAAACTGCTCTGTGGTTTTGGTGTTGAATATAATTCGGGAGGAAGTAGCGCACTGAGGGCACCCTCTTCCCTGCAAGTGCCCTCTTGTACGTTGCAAGAACCCTCCGTGCTGAGAGCAAGCAATTTCTACGCACGTCCTTGCATTCACGTACTTGGTGCGCGTGTAGTCATATCGCTCACCATGCACAGCGCGAGCCTTGGCTATGAAAGCTTCTGTTGTTAAACGCTTCATAGCTTACGAAGGCATAGACACAACACCATGCACCCGAAACCAGGCATACGCTCCCCACTGAAAGGGCAATTCCCGATGGGAGCGTCGGGGGTTACAGTCGTCGAAGAGGGTGAACAGACGTGCGCTGATGCGCTCATACGAATGGCACTTATGCACCCGCCCCACGTCGCTTAGTTTCAATACCCCATCAACCGGCTTCACCCGCACCAGCACGTCGCCGGGTTGCACGTCCTCAAAAGCCCTAACCGGAACCACGGCAACCAGCGCCCCCTTTGGATATGCCGGGGCCATCTTATTGCTAGGAAACATGAACAGCTCGACCCCGCGCAGGTCGGGCGAAGGCTTGACAACACGTAGGCCCGTTTCCGGGCCTACGTGTTGGAGAATGGAGGCCCACAAGTTGCCAATCTCGGCAACCGCGTCGGCTTCTTCTAGGCGGTTGATTTTTACCAGCGCCTGGGTGCGCTGCGCCGGCGTAACCCCCGGCAATTGCACCAACGCCTTAATTTCTTCCTTTTGGGTAGCCGTGGCATACCGCACGGCGGGCCGCTGCCGACCTTCGCGGCTGGTCAGCTCCTTGCCAACATTGGCCGTCCACCGCACTAGGCGGCTGAGGCAGTTGCACTCATGCACGTTATGGTTAGCACGCAGCTGCTCCGCTTCCGTGAACAGGTCGTTGCCCACAATCAGGGCAAGCAGGTTGACGCGAAGCACGCCAATAGGGGTCTGGGCGTCGGCCACCTGGGCGACGTTTCCATGTTTGGGGGTGTTGTACATTTGTACAGTTGGGAAAGTGAGATTTTCCCAGCTTCAGAGGCAGCCCCTGCCAGGGCTGTTTCGGGAGGCCAGCCCCTGCCAGGGCTGGCCTCTTTTCCATTCCTCATCTACTGGTGTTCCCCTTTGGAACGATACAAATGTACCAGTGCTTTTTTGGTGTTACAAGTTTTTTACCAAAAAAAAACCAAAATATCTTTGGTATAATTGCAGTGTATTACATTTGCAGAATGAAAAAGGAAAAAGCCGAGCGCACCGGGAAAAAGCAGATAGGCCTAGAAGTAACTGCTGCCGAAAAAGAGTTGGCCGAAAAGGTAGCCGAGGCCAGAGGGCTCGGTCTCTCTGCATTGGTAAGGCTGCTGATTAAGGACGAGGCTCGCCGCTTGGGTATCGAGTAGCTCCACCAGCCGCTTGGGCATTTTCACAACAGTTCCTTGCTTATGAAATCGTCTGACATACTTGTTCTGATTATCACAGCAACTTCGTTTGTGGGCGCGGTGGTCTGCTACCTGCGTGTATTTAACCCCATTTTATTAAATCACAGACAGCGGCAAATCAAAGCAACACGCCGCTCATAAACAGGCAGCTTTACCGCTCTGCTGTAGAAAAGCGGGCATTTTTGCCGGTAATGTCATCAGCGCGTGGCTACGGCCTTCGCCAACCCCGTGCCATCAATGAAGATGCGGCGCACACTGGCAGGCCGGGCCACACGCCACGGCGTGCGCCGGGCACACTTCAGGCTCGACTTCGGGAATGGGTCAATACCGTGCCGGTTGGCCTGGTTGCCGCCCAACACATAATAGTGGTGCTCATCCTCGCCCACGTAAATGCCCACGTGGGAGAAGCTAAATACCAGCACGTCGCCCAGCATCGGCACGGCCGTCGGGTTGCCCCACTTGCACCACCAGAACGCGCGGGGCATCTCGGGCTGACGTAACGAAGCCACGCCGGCCCGCACGGCCGCAATAGCCATTGCCGTTCCGCACCAGGGCGTTTCATCGTCGTTAATCCACGAAAACCCCAACTCCTTAAGCCAGGACATAATCACCGGGCTATGCTGCTTGCCTGGAATTTCGTGGGTGCCAAAGAGCTTCAGAGCTTCAAGTAGCAGCTTGGGGGCGGGCTCTGTGGCGAGGTAAGCGAATTTGGCGGGAAGGTTCATGGCGGATTAATCGGTTTTGTTTTTCTCTATCAGGTAGTCGATGGCCGAGTGGAAGTCGAACAGCGTCAGCTCCCCGGCGCGGGGAAAGCCCTGGTCAGCCAGGGCCGCGCAGAGCTTGCCAAACCGCTGCTGCTTTTCCACGACCACGTTGCGCGGGTCGCCGTCGTCGAAGATGTCCGGGCGGGCCAGGTCCAGCAGGTAGCTGTCGATTTCCTGCAGCGTATCGATGTGCGTCGCCTCGCCTGTTAGCACGAAGTCGCAGACCGCAACCACCCGCCGCTGCAGCTGCCGGGCGTAGGCCTGGGTTTCGGCATCGGCGCTGAAGCGGGCCGGGAAGTAGGTGCTCAGCTCCGCCGGAAGTTTTTTTTTACGTCGGTGAGCAGCTCGCTCACCTGGCCTTGCGTCAGCCCCATCGCGCTGAGCCGTAGCAGCAGCTCCTTCAGCCCCTGCTCGCTCAGGTCCGTAACCGGCACGCCATCCACGGCCGCGACCAGGCAGCCAAAGGCCAGCTGCGTGGGGTCGAACTTCTCCAGCATGAACTGCACGTTGTAGTGCAGGTTGGCCAGCTCGTCGGCGGCCTCGCCCAGGCGGTGCGGCTCCTGCTGGGCGGCTACCATCAGCGCTGCCAGCTGCTCGAAGTGGCGCTGCACTGCGCCTATGCTGGAGCCGATGCCGGCGGCTTGCACCAGGTACTGCTGCATGGTGGCGTGGCGCCCGGCGGGCAGCTCGAAAATGCTTTGGTACAGGCTGACGTGGTGGGCGTCGCCCAGGGGAACGGTTTGCATAAGGCAGGGCAGAATGAGAGGTGTAAGTACGGTATTAATGTACTTACTTTACAAACATTAAACCATGAGCACCCTCCTCGCCCAGAACTCGCCCCGCTTTCGCTACACCCTGGATAGCGACATTTTAGGCCCGTTCGTGCTCAAAAACGACCCCATTGGCTGGGATGAGTTGGGCAAGTGGGAAAAGAGCAGCCATCCGTACATGTCGGATAGCTGCCCACCGAGCCGCTTAGGCAAAGCCTTTTCAGGCTGCCAGACTTCCACCCGGAAACCGGCTGGCAGAACCAAGGTAACGAGTTGCGAGCAATGGCGGTATCCTTAGTCTAGTGCATCTTTCGGCATTAAACCGAACTGCTTAAGGAGGTAGCGCACGTCTTTATTGGGAAGAGAGCGCCACCCCGCAGCGGTGTTTACTAAAACAAAAGTTGGTGGCTCGATATAAGCATACGACATATCCCCTAGAGCTGCCCTGTTTTGATTCTGAAGAAGCTGCCACCCCTTCCCTTTTGCATATTTTTCGAATAACCTTGTTGAAGCTATATCTACCATAACATTGCCTATCCTATCAGGAGGCAAATTGTACGCTTCTAAAATTCTTCTGGCGAAGAACTCCATGTCGGCATCGGAATAGTCTTGTAGCTTTTTTGGCTCTTCGAGTGATTGTTGCATTCCATAATAAGCCTCCTCTACAACCGAGACAAATTTCCTTATCCCCGTTCTCTTCTCTAATTCAATCAGGCAATTTTCGATTTCCTGGTAATCTGCGGTGTTAAGGCTTATACCAAAACACTTCTCCGCCATGAATCTAATGTCATACGAGGTGCCGAGGGCGACATGGGCATCTTTGTAAAGCGCACATTCTATTAAACAATTGTAGGCACTGAGCGCTAGTTTAAGATGTGTTTCGTATACTTTATCTAAGTCAGCAGAAGCCGAACGGGATTTACCTGCGAAGACCAGCATGGAGGTAAACTGCGATGATTGAAACATTTTAGCCAAAGCAAGCATCGCATACCCCAGTACTCTCTTATTGTCGCTACCTCTATACTCCTTGTATATTGACAGCACGCGTTCACGGCTTTTTTCTGATAATGACAGCAAATAAGATGCTATCTTAACCCGCTGTGGTTCTGGGGAAAGTGCGCCTAACCGTTCCTGTATTCTAATATTATATCCGTGCTTAAAGATTAGCTTGTCTGTGTATATGTATAGATTTTCAGCATTAAATACCTGCAAGGCGGCCTTGCTTTCCGCAGTCAAGCCTGATGCCTCAATTTCACTAAAAATAGAGTCTATTTGTTGCTCTATGGTTTCATCAACCACTTCATTGGCAAATGTGTGCAGGAGCAACGTGTAGACAATATTAATTTTGAAACCGAGAATATTGGCCTCGTTTTTTGCTGATTTAACCAACTCACTGAGAATACCACCCAACTCTTCGGTGGTTATTTCTCCTTTCAGGAAGCTTGTCCTCGCTTTTGTAAAATGCAGCAGTTCCTGTTCAGTAGGCGAGAATGAATCAATTTCGTTGAAACACCGGCGCAAGAATGGTTCGGCTTCAATAATGTACCCGGCGCTCCCATAGGTAATTGCACCAATAAAAAGGAGCTTGTTTGACTTGTTTATAACAGCGGCGGGCAACTGCTCCAGCATCCATAATAGCATGTCCATTGAATCAGTGTTCAAAAGGCCATGACCATATTGCTCCAAAAACCTAGTGATGTTTTGAGGGCTACTGAAGTCTATTTCATCCGGCGACTTGATATGCTCACTAAAAACAGGGATACCATAGCTCTGACCATGTTTGGTGAGCATAAGGCTCTGATTCTCATGTCTGGCAAGCATTTTCTTGTGAAGTGCTTTAGCAGACTCTTCGTTTAATTCATTTGTCTCAATGTAAATCGTTGCGTTTGCCTGGCTTTTCCATTCCGGGTTGTATTCATCAAGCCTGGAGACAACCGAATCTACATAATCGAAGTAGCTTTTATTTCCTATCTCATCAAACAGGACAATAATTCCATATGCTGGTGGCCTTTTGCACAGGTACCCCAAACGAGAGGTTTTAAAGGTAAGTGTACAATATTGGATCCCGTTTTTGGTGGTGAGCTTCACCTTGCCGGTACTCTTGATTTGTACAGCAAACTTTTGAGATGATGCCCGCTTATCCGGGGTTACGAGTTCCACATCCATGTCAACCCCGTAGTCCGGAGTCTCTTCGCGGCACAGGAACCCGTTACGACGGGTCAGTACACACCGGACGGCATTTACCGACTCCTCGCTTCTTATAGAGTTGTCATCAACTTCTGGTTCGTCTGAAAAGGCCATCGCCTGGGGAATTTGAAATAGTCCGGCCAACTATAAAGAAGGCAAGCACGTGGACCAGATTTTTAAATATGGCTAATCTGCAGATGGGCTTGAGGCAACAGGTGCGCTGCAGGCTTTCAAAAAAGCAATTCCCAGCTTTGTAGGACCAATGTTAGCTGTCCCGTAACCAGTCGCCATTGAAAGTTCTGGTGTACCACCTTTAATAAGTTCATTGAGTGCTTGAATCATTGAGACGGTGCCAGCGACTATACACAGACGAAGGCGAACTAAGTTATCTAACGCAACGTCAAATTCATCGCCCGAAATACCCTCTTTTACAACCGCTTCTTTGATGAAGTTGGTATCCATCATGAATAAAGAACCGGCTTTCTTTATGCCGCCACGTGATTCAGGAAACAGGGCATTGAGAATTCGTACATGGATAGGGCCGAGCTGCTTCATAATTTCTATGAAACCACTATCAAATTTTGCAACTGAATGAGGGTTGGCTGCATTTGCCAGCAAATTGGCCCATGTTTTCTGAAGGAATTCATCTTCTTCCAGGGAGGCGCTTTCTATAAGGGGAACTAATACCTTAAAAGGTACTTCTTGAGGTTCAATGTTGGCTTCAACCAGTACATTGCCAGCGTCTATTAATACCTTCGCTCCCGCCTTCGCTCGCAATCCTTTTACATAGTCCCTGCCTGCCTCTCCAATCTCTTCGAGTGCCGGCTTAAATACAGTGCTGAGTGCTGGACGAGCGGCCTTTATTATGCCTACGGCAGTTACCGTCTGCGGCATGGCTTGGATAATGGTAGTCAACAGGTCAGACATAGCGAAGGAATAAGTGAATTGCCAAGCTACAAAAAGCCCCCGGCTTGTGGGGCTTTCTAAAACTCATTAGCCATGACTGCTTATGTAGCAAGGAACAACTAATGTAGTCCCCCTGTATTAGCTGAGTGTTTGGGTAACATATCTGGCTTCTTAATGGGAATAGGGCAGCAGACTGCGTGTCCCTGTGTTATCCAATGATTGAGGGCATACTCCATTACACACGGATTGAACTCCGGCTGGCATACACTCGACAACTCCCGGCCGATTTTGGTTAGTACTACCACACCTGCCTCAATGACAGGGTAATCTCCTGCCTCTTTGGATTCAATTTCGACCTTTTCGCCATTATAGGACAAGACAAGAGTCTGCGCGCCATAGGTATACCCTCCAAGGGCGGGTGAAAACTCAATTAGGCCAATATCGTGCAGGTGCTGTAGGTCGCTATACCCTAGAACATCTACTGAGTAACCTTCTGGGTCTGTGCCAAAAAGAATGATATCAGCTTGACCAGATGGTAACACCCAAAGGAATGCACACAACTTCCGAAAACTTAAGGCCTCCTCATTGGTCAGGGTTGCCAAAAAGTCAACGGTTCGGGCCGAGAAGCTACCCGGTTGCTTGATTTCACCAGCGAGGATTTTCCCAAAAATCAACTGCATTTCTTCGCTGGAAATATCCTGGGCCGTCCGGAAGTATCGGGTAGCCCAGTCCGGGTCAACTGGCTTATCGGACACGTCCGGCTCATCCAGCAGCTCGGCTGCAGCGTGAACCACGGCACTGTCCCGATTAAGTTGTTGGAGCATATTCTCGTAAGCTATGCGAAGCTGGCTCCGACGGTGTAAATCCTGCACTTCCTGCGGCATTCCCTTAAGCTCCGCTTGTACACCTGCATCCGTAATCGTGAGGCTTTCTAAATGGAGGCCACTGCGAGCCAGCTCGGTAATAATACGCGCCTTCTCTTGAGCTACCCGCGTGTGTGCCGCGCCAGTCACCTGGATGCGATAGGCTTCATTATCCGCATTGGTCTTTGCAAGCCACTTTGCGCCAATAAGGCGACCAACTGCGTCGGCTAAACGTCCACCGCCTGCTTGCACCAGTCCAGCCAACTTCTCAATTCCTTTGCCTCCACCCAAAAGGTCAGAAACGTTGAGACTAAATAATGCTTTGTCCCCTGATTTAGTGTTCTCCTCTGCCATTGCACTTAACTCTGCGTGTTAAGCTGCCAAGCTACACAAAAAAGCCCCGGCTTGTGGGGCCGGGGCTGTATACTTTATTTGGTTAACATCTCCCATAGAAAAATGAGTCCAGCCCTCATAAAGGGCACTAGAAAACCCCCAATCAAAAGTGTAAATACTAAAAATTTAAATACATCGGCAGTAGACAAGGCTCGCCTTTTAGACGTTCCTATTGCGACAGCTGAACTAGGTGTGAGTAACGGCAAGTAAGTATATGCAAGGTAGAAAGCACCCAGCCCTAAAGAAAATACGATTACGACGCTAGCAAGCATCTCAACGAAGTGGCTAGGTTTGGGTGACAGCTGCCAGTTAAAGTAGTAACTAAGCTTATCTTCAATCCTCACTGCTGCATTGATGCGCTTTAGTACTTTTAAAGCTTCTTTTTCATTGGTAATATCCACATATTTATCAACTTTTTTAAATCCCCATATCAGTAATGCGATTGTAGTTAGTGCGCCAATAGTTTGTACAAACCATTCTTTCTGAAATATCCATAGTGGACGCATGATACCACCATGAGCAGTCGTTTTTGCCATAGGTACTAAATCATCAAATAATTGGTCAACCCAGCGTTGATCAGAACCTGATACTATAATTTCTATCTTAGCTTTAAGAAAGTGATTGCGCTCATCGCGTCCGGTTTTAAAACGCTTTTCTGTTATAAATAACAGTTCAACATGCCCAGAAACAGCTTCTCCATTGCTGTCTATGGCAAATTTGCTCCATGTTATCTTAATGCTCAACGGGTCCTGACGCTTCCCTGCCCTATCAAGGAAGTGTTCAAAGCTATCAAATCGTTGAGTTGATAAGTCCTCAAAGCGAACTGCCCCTACGAAATCAATGCTTTCAGTTATACTTATAGTGTCCAACTGCTTATTAATCTCCTTATTAAACTCTTCTAATTGGTTGTCAGTTATAAAAAAAGGAAAGTATAAAAGCTGCTCGCGCTTATAACGCCGTAAATCATCCGCAGCCAAGCGGTTCATAAATTTAAACAGCCTAGTAGCTTTTGTATCCTCTAGCGGGAGTGCCATCACTTTAGTATTAGGGTCGCTTTCGTTTTGCATAAGGGGTAGGTCTTTGTAAGGTTAAGTAATGCCCATCTTTTGGGCTGCCTATTTGATGTTGAGGCGGTAGGTCAAGAACAAGGTAATGCTAAGCGACGAAAAAGCCCCAGCTTGTGGAGCTGAGGCCAATGAATGGCGCCCTTAACGAGTAGGTGGAACAGTAGGGGGCCCCAGCCCTTCCAACTGATAGAACAAGGCACTAAGGAACGAGAGCCACTCTAGCGCCCGGTTCACCTCCTCTAGTTCCGTTAAATTGTGGGCGTAATGGTTGCGCAGAGCCTGCACCGAGCCTTGAAACAGATTCATAAACCCCATTTGTTCGTTTGGGTCGTGCGACAATAGTAGGAGCGGGTTCTTGGGGGAAAAAGCTGTTGTCATCAAGGTAGTTCCCGTGGTGGTGGGGAGGCCCGCTCGAACCTGCACGGCTTTGTCCAACGCAATACATACGTCGAGTATGGCCTGCCGATAGTGACCGTTAGCGAATAGCGGGCCGGCCACCTTATGTACGACCGGGTGTAGATGGGCCAGCGATTGAAAATCGACGGTTTCTAATTCTGAAGTGTTGGCAAGGGGGTTTGATTGGTTGGATTCTTCAGCAGGTTCTTCTTCCTCAAATAGTATCTGCGTTTTTAGCAGCTGGAGCCACTGTTCAAAAATATGCAGAACCGCCCGCCAGTCATCAATCGGTCCATGAATAGTCTGCTCCTTTGTAGCCAGGATTAATTTCCCTGCCTTAGGCGTAGAGTAGGTATAAAGCCGCATTTCCTTCCCCGTGTTGGCGCCACTGAAGACAACCTCTTTGGCTTCCACCAAAAAATAGAAGTCGCTCGCTTCATGAACTACCCTAATGGAGTTTTTTGTGGGCTCAACAATCTTAAACTCGCTCCATCTCAATCCCAAGCCCTTAACGGTATTGAGTAGAGAGTTTTTTTGATTTTGAAGAAACATGGTAGGTATTACTTGGTCGGCACCTCAATACCCAGACGGAAGGCTTCATTGAGGGCTGGCCAATGAAGATAATCTAAGAGGGCTTTTTGTTAAACCATCCGCGCGCATAGGGGTGCAGGATAGGCGCTAAACTGCTGCCGGCAACCAAGGCAATGCCAGCGTACATCATAAGGTAATAAAGCCCTGTGTTCTTGTCTGGGATTGTCTGCCCTGTAATGAAGTTGGTGGCAATACCGATTAGTAACGAGCCAATTAGGCTACCTAAGGCCGAGAAAGCCGCTGTAAAAGGCGAGGTTTTGAGGTATTCTAGCTGAGCCGTCAGGTCATTGATAATAGCATCCTTCTCCTTAACCTTTTTTGCTTCCAGATTGTGAGAGTTTATAAGTTGACGGATTGCGACATCGTTATTTTTTAATTCATCTGCAGCAATCTGAGATACGCCACCGCCTTCATAGATGAGCGAGGTATCCGGGTTTGGTATAACAACGGAGCCCATAACTTATTGCGATACAGTTTTTTTATACCAAGTGTAGTGCAGGGTTTTGCTAATGCTTTCTATATGATACACCCTATAACTGAAGTATAAGCCAATTTTTCGCGTTACATCAAGCCAACCCGTTAATAAGGGGTCATGATTGCCGACCCCCATTGGATTATTAAAGTTAAAAAACTTAATAATCAGCGTCTTTTCTCCTTCAGGTTCGGCCTCCAATCGATATGCATTGGTTTTGTCATCATTGAAAAAGACCAACTTGAATATTAAATCTTGTACCCTAAAGACGATTGGCTTATCGTCTATTCCGATAACAGTACCGCTACCAAGTACTTCATATTCGCTTATATTAACTTGAATGTTCATAGTTAGACAAAAACATTAAATTGGATGACGGTCTTTTTTGTAAACACTCTGGGCTGACTATTCTATGCCAAGGCGGCGGGCCTCGTCCTTAATCAGTAGTCTTACCAACATAGACATTATAGTTTGCGAGGGCTGAGTTGGCCTTATTGCAACAGGTCAGTTGCAGAGGGTAGATGCAAAGCACCCTTTACAATTTGAGAAATAATCTCCTTTTGAATAATTGGGTATACTTCTTTAATCCATTTCAAGCTCCCCTTCTGGATTTTGGCAAAAAGCTTTGATAACTTGCTAAAGGTTTCTCTTTTTGTGGAAGTGGTAATGCTATCCTTAATCTGCTCAGCTTCCTGTATTAAAGCCGTAATGCTTTCTTGATTGGCCTCGTCCCTTTTTGCCTCAAGCTGATAGATGACTTTAGTTATTGCTTCATCTAAAAGTAACTGCTGTTCAAGTGAAAAACTGTTCACAGTTGCATCCGCGTCGGCACTTTCAAACTTGGCATCAAAGTCTTCTTCGTACTTCTTCAGGATAGGGTCATCAAATATTGTATTAATAGACCTATATTCATCAACTAACCCCAACCATTGAGTTAAGACTTTGCCAAATGATTCCACCTTCATTGTTACAACAAGCCGGTTAATATCTACTTCACTTGCTGGTATGTACGCAGCTAGTAGGTGAAGTGCGCCATCTCTTACCTCTGCTTTATTAAGACTGAAGCTGAATCTAGAACCTTCGTCATTATCCCATATAGTGAATAGTCCCTCATCTTTGCTTGTGTCGATAACATAGTGTCCAGACCTAAGTCTTTCATTAAACGGCTCAAGCGCCTTTAATAATGCGAGCGGAATTTCCTTTTTCATGTTGACTGCTATGGTTGATAAGTGGGAGCTTGACATGCCGTTGTATGTGAAGCTAGCATATGCTTAGCTAACGCGCTTTGGCAAGGTGCTGCCAATCTACGAAAAAGCCCCAGCTTGTGGGGCCAGGGCTTTTTGTACATCTTATTAAACGGTTATTTTAAGTTCGGGCTCTCCCTTTTTCTTTTTCGTAAAAACGAGCTTTTGCTTCTTAGCATCCGGAGCCACTTTGTAAAGCCCTTCGTCCATTGTAATGGCATCAATGACTTTGTTCAAAAACTCGGTTCTGGCCTCCCTGGTAATGTTCTCGCTCCCTTCAGGCCCGGTTTTAGGGTGAACATACATCAGGTACAAGCAATTCTCCTTGATTATGGCAAGGAAATAAACCCTGTATCCACCGCTGCCCTTAATGCGCTTTTTTACATAAGGCATGGTTTCCGAAGCGTTCAGTAGCGTACCGTTTCGTGCTTCAGCAATCGTCTTGCCATGAAAATGCTTCAAAACTTCAGCTTCTAGCGAAGCATACGACTTGTACTTGCTTAGCTTCTCAATCTCAACCTTAAAATCATCTAGGCAATACAAGTCTAGCATAGGCTTTCCAGTCTTTTGTTGGCATTCTGGAAATCCTCGTCTTGCGGCAAGACAAATACGACATCGTGTAGGTCAGCTGCAAGCTCTTTGAAATCATCAATTGTTGATTTGAATTCGGTGAGTTCTGCTTTCCCTATTTTATGTGTAGCAAAATAACGGCTGACAAGAACGTAGTTTTTCACCAGTAGGCTGTGCAAACTGTGCATCAGGCCGACGATTTTCCGCATATCCGCCAAAAACTCTTCAGTGGGGTTTGACAATGACCACGTAAAGGCTTCCAGCTTCGGCATAATATCCTCTAAATCATTTATCGTTTCTCTCATATATTCTTTCCTATACAAGATGCCATCAAGGAAGTCATTAACCTTCTTCTCCAGCTCGGCAGCTTTTGAAGTTTCCCTGACAGTGACTTTTTCGAACGCTCCAAAAATTGATTGGAGTTGCTCTTTCTGTCCTGTCCGGTCGATAACGAGTTCGCTCATAATACAGTCGTTGCAATGCCCAAAAGTGGGCTAAAGATAGTTTTTTGTGACCGAGTTGAATCGGGTCCCCTACAAATGTAACGGCTCAACGCATTCCCCAAACTATTTGTTCGAACATCTTAGACCATTGGAGAGGTCCAAGTGCTAGGGCTGGCTACTCGATGCCTAAGCGGCGGGCTTCGTCCTTAATACTACTCTGCTGGCCATCTGCTGTAGAACGCACGACAAACAGCAGCCGCAGGAAATGCAGCCAGTATATGCCACGCCGATATTTCGGATACGGCCATATAAGCCGCAACTTGAAACAGGCTGAGATAGAAGCCCGCGCAGAAGTCGCAGCGCTTCATCAGCCACGCGGGGCGCCGGACCTCCCAGGCCTGGAGCCAGCCCCACTTCGCAAAGCAGAGCAGCAGGGTAGCCGACGTGAGGCCGGCGAGCAGGGCGAGGGTTAGTAGTTGGGTGAGCATAGTCGTGTAAATTGGGCTATGGGAAAAGAACGCCAGGCCGGAATTGCGGGGGAAAACATCACAATCAGGATGATTCCCGAGTTTGAGTTGAGCGCGGAAGTGGACCGCCAAACCGCAGCTTGGGGGGCGTTAGATGACTTAGACAAAGGCCTGAGTCCTGACGACGTGTACACGATTTACGGGCTTAGCGTCGCAGATATTGAGCCTTACCGGGCTACTTGGCCCAGCAGGCGCCCTTTAGCATAGCATGTTCAGCACGTGCAGCTCCAGCTGAATCCGAAAGCCGCAGAAGGGATGCCGTAAAAACTGCTCATCAACGGTGTCGACGCTGAAGCCGCGATACACCTCTTCAGCGCTGGTAAATACCCGCTTGATAAGGACCCCGCCTTCCTGGTTGAGCACCCGCAGCACATCCTGCAGCAGCTCCGCTTCGAAGCGGTACGGCTTGGTAGGGTCTATCTTTTTCAGGTTGCACCAGAATATCAGGTCGCAGTCCATGCGCAGGCCCACGCTGGGCCCGGGCTCATCGGCTAGGTTGGTGGCCGGGTCGCGCGGGTAGAAAAACGACTGGGCGGCCACGTTGTCGTTGGGCAGCACGTCGCGGTACTCGCCGTTGCCGTGGTACACCTCCGGGAAGGTGATGAGCTTATTGCCTTGCTTCTTGCCGCCGCGGGTGGCGCGGCCGTAGCTCACCGCCAGCCAGGACAGTTCGGCGGCCAGGGCCAACTGCAGGCGCTGAATCTCGGCGTCAAAGCCCACCGGTGCGGGCAGGGTGGGAGCGAAGGGGGCGGTGTAGGAAACGGCAGCCATTAGTTACCTGAAAAAGGGACAATACTGGAAAAGGGAAACACAGTGCGTACACGCTGGCCTTTGCGGAATTGCCGAAAGGCTTTCTGTACTTCGGAAAAATGAGCCTGCAGGTAGATGTATTCCCCCCGCCAGCGCAGGTAGCACCGCGGCTCGGGCATATCCTCCATCATGTGGCCGGGAACCGTGCCCACGTAATGCACATCTTCCCACGCCCACACGCCAATTGCACACGTCAGGTCGCAGTCCTCGCCGTTCAGCCAGTAATGCCGGCCCGTAAACATGGTGCCGTCATCAAGCTGCTTAAACGTCGACTGCGGTTCTTGCTGGTCAATCATAGTCCTAATTCGTCACGGGTTTTCTCCAGCAGCTCAGGTTTCACGTAGTCCTGCCGAAACTCTTCCAGGGCCGCATCGGAGAGGCCCAGAATGTCTTCGCCGTACTTCCCCGTCAGGCCCGGCGTTTTAACATCGGTGCCCACCATCTCGACTTCCCCGCTGCGCACGTCGGCCACGATACCGGAGTAGAAGTCGCCCTCGTCGCGCAAGGTAACACGGTCCACGGGCTGACCTTTCAGCTGTTTTATCGCCCTGGTGAGGGGGGCATATTCCGGCGTAATGTCCTGCCCATCGGCATCTTTTCCCTGAGCCAGCTGCGCCGTGTTGGCATCCTCCAGCACGTGCCGGTTCGCGTCTACCACGTCGGCCGTGGCAGCTTCGAGGGTAGCCGGCAGCCGCTTCAGGGCCTGGGCAAGCGCTTCGAGGCGGGCGAGGCTCATAGGGTTTTGATATACTGCATGTAGCCTTCGTGGCCCGCCATGAAGGGTGCAAATCCTAGCGATTTATAAAGCCGCTGAGCTCCCTCGTTTTTATCGGCAACCGTCAGAGCCACCAGTGTTTTTCCCATCTCGCGGCACAAATCAAAAGCCCGGTTCAGCAGCTGTTTGCCAACTCCTTTGCCTCGGTACGGTTCCTCCACAAACAGCGCGCCTATCCAGCCAGCGGGCTCGTTAATCTCAAGCCTGAGCATACCTACAGGTTGCAAGCCTTTGTTGTGCGCAAACACATAGATGGCCGTTGGCTTATCCGTGTCGATTTGAACGCTGAGCTCTGAAAGGGTCATGGGATTAGGGCCTGAGGTCAGTATAGCGATAACCTTGAAATCCAGTGTGGGGAATAGGCTCATCCAGTGGATGCCAGTTGGCCAGAATAAGACTTTGGGTGGTGCGCTCTTTGCCGATGCCGTGCCGTTCGCGCCAATTCTCGGTAAGGTCGGTGTCTACGATGTCTAAGTAGCCCCGAATGAGCCCGTCGTATATCATGAAGCACTGCGCACCGGTGCCGCTCTGCGTCGGCAGGCGCTGGCAGTTCACCAGCCAGAACCACTCGCCATCACCCCAGTCTGTGGTGCCGTCGCACCGGCGAAGTACCCGTTCGGCGGTGGGCCAATCCGGGTACTTGCTCTTAGGTATGGTAGTCAGGACGTTTTTCACCGGCCGTGAACTGCATCGTACTTATCCCAATTGAACGGCGGCGATTCAACCGGCAAGAGCGGCCCGCGGCTCTTGCGGTAGTCCTCAAACATGCTGGTAAGCGCGCAGTGGGCTACACATTCGGGCACTGTAGAGCACTCGCAATTAGGGTCCTTAGGATTGTAGCGCTCCTTGGCTTCTGCCAAGTAACTGCTAGGCTCCTTGAACTGTATAGCAGTACCAGCTGCGTCGTAGGTGGCTTCGAAAATATCAGGCTTGCAGGGGTAATATTCTCCCTTGACGCCCTTAATGATATAGTCGCCCTCTGTGGCTAACATCTCGCCCTCCAACGTGGGGATGAGGGCCCCAATCTTGGTGTTATCAGATGGGTGCTCTGTCAGAGAGCCATCTGGATTGATACAGGTGCCGCGGAAGCCTTCGACTTTTACAAAGTCACAAATAGCCCCCCAGTTTTCCCAAGTGAGCTGAATGGCTTGAACTACTACAGGTTTCTTTCTGAAAAGTGGCATGATGAAAAGGTGAGAAATGGTGAATGTTAAATAGCCCCAACCCGCACGCCTGATTTCGGTGCACAGGGCAGGCACGGCCGCGACACGCCCGACAAGTCCACATCGAGGGCTTCCAGCGCCGTGGTCAGCCGCGAGAGCATGCCCGGCTGGTAGTCTGGCCGGTTGTTAAGCTCCAGCAAAGCCAGCTTCTGCACCTGAGCGCTCACGCCGTTGTTGCGGGTCGTATTGGCCATCAGGCTCAGCAGGTCGCAGCCCAGCTGCAGGCGCAGCGCTTCAGCAAACAATGCCTTGTGGGCGCAGAAGTAGCTGCTCAGGTCGCACACGGCCGAAAGCTTCAGGTTCAGGCCGAAGTTGGAGCCCGTGACGTAGCTCACGCTGCCGTCGCCGGGTAGTTCGTCGGTGTCGGCCGCGGCTTCTGCCGTAAAGGCCCGCACCTGCACCATAGGCGCCCACTTATCGAAGTACTTGTAATCGTCGTTGCAACTCTGGCAGGGCCGGCGGCTAAAGTCGGCCTCCAGGTCGATGGCTTGCCCCACCAAATCATCTTCGAAGTAGCCCAGCCGGTATTCCCCACGGTCCAGGCCGGCGGGCAGCGGGATGGTCAGCGGCGTCCATTCGAAGTACACCGTCTGGTTGCGTGGCACGTCGAACGTGGCCACAGGCAGGGCGCTGCTGGAATGGTACAGGTACAGCCGGAAATCCGGGTTTACCTCGGTGAACTGCGTGCCGAGACCCGTGATGCTAACGGCCACGTCGGTACCGGATACCTGCCGCAGCGCGAGGCCCACGAAACGGCCCTGCTTGATGACTTTGCGGCGGTAGGTGCCACTCTGGCCAGTCAGTTGCGTGTCAGCCAGCACGGTTTTGCCCGCGCCGGTGAGCTTCTTCCGGGCGGCAAAGGCTTCGACTACCTTGCCCGCGGCCGCACGTCGGGCCTGGTCGAGGTAGGCGCTGAACTGAGCGGCAGTATCAGCACCTGCAGCGGGTACTTCGGGCGCCGCCTGCGCAATGTTCTGAATAGTCAGCAGCGGGTGAACGTCCTGCACGGCCACACCGCCATCTGCAATCAGCAGGGCGTCGGCCAGCTGGGGCGCATCGGGCGAGCCTTCGGGCGACTGCCGGAAACCCAGCAGCGGGGCTAGGCAGGCAATAACAGTAGCGGGGGTGTACACGGCAGTGAATTATGAGTGATAAATGGCTAGAAGGCAAAAAAGGCCGGCCCAGTGGACCGGCCCTTTCTCACCTTTTTTCTGCAATACACCAACTGCCGAGGCAGCCGGATGGGGGTGAACTACTACGCGTTGAGCAGTTCGAATTTCTGAATTGGCTGGTAGCGCGTGGTCGGGTCGCTGTTGTAGGCGCCGAAAATGCAGTAGTCGCGGCTCCACTCGAACGATTCCACATAGGTGCGCGTCAGACCGGAGAGGCGGTGCGCAGCCAGCGTGGCCGACTGGTCCGAGCAGTCAGCTTGGTAGTACAGGCCGAACTCGTCGAAGCCGGGCAGGGTGACTTTGCTCCACTGCTTCGCCGGATTCTCGGGGCTGCCGATGAGGCGGCCACGCAAGCAGTCCGGGTCGAGGCGGCCGGTGATGGCCACCGAGTTGGGCAGCACAGCGTATTCCGTAGCAGCCACGCCAGCGCCGGAGTTCACCACGCGGGGCGACTGGAAGAAGTTGCCCACCAGGTCAACCTCCCAGGCCTTGTTCACCGCGTTGTAGGCGCCCTGCGACAGCAGCTCGCGCACATCGCCCATGGCTCGGGGGTTGGCAAGGATGTCGGGCTGTTCGGCGCCGAAGTCCTGCTGGGCCAGAATGGAGGTGAGGTTGTTGTACAAGCCCACCCAGTTCTGCCGCTGGTTGCTGTCGGTCTGCACCGGCACCTGGAAGGCGTTGCCGCTCTGAGCGTAGTACGACAGCATTTCAGCCGGGAAGTAGCTGTTTTTGTTCAGGGCCAGGAAGTCGATGCACTTGGTATCGAGCAGGGCCTTGGCCTTGTTGATGCGCGAAACCAGCTGGTTCATCCACAGGTCCTCGTACTTGAGGTCGTTGTTTTCGAACATGGCCGGCACCATCACGAAGCCGAACGACACGGTGAAGAAGGTGAAGGGCACCTGCTTCGAGGTAGCCCCGCCGGTCTGCACAGCGCAGGTGCGCACGTTAGAGATGGTGGGGTTCTCGTAGTCGATGACCGACGCTTTCACCACTTGGCCAAAGCTGTTGTTCAGCTTGGTGTCGAGGTCGGGCGTGAGAATAGTCATCGGTGCGGCGCTCTGTTTCTTGAACAGGTCGAGCGCACCGTACATGCTGGGGCGGTTTTCGTTGGCCCCAAGCCGGGCGGCGCCATTAGTGCGCAGCTCCTGCATCAACGTTGCAACAAGATTTTGCATGGGTGTAAGGGAGGATAAAAAAGTTGAAAAATGAACTGGGTGAGCAATCGTCCCTTAATCACTCGGGGGCTTGGGTAGGGCGCTGTCCGTCACGTGGCCAGCGCCCTACACCGGGGTATTACTTATTGCAGCGGTAGGCCCTGGCTGTGTTTAGCGTAGGCTTCGTCGAACTGCTTGGTGTCTTTCTTCACGCCCAGGCCCAGCAGCCAGGCGTTTACCTGCATCTTGGTGGTGACTGTGGCTGGGCGCGTGTCGGGCACCTTCACGGTACCGTCGTCGTTCAGGCCACTGCCGTTGTCGTTGCGGCCAGCACCACCGCCCTGGCCCTGGTGGCCCGTGTCGAGCACGTCCTTCAGCAGGTCGGAAAGGATGAAAGAGGCGTCAGCCGGCAGGTTCTCTTTGTTGAGCAGCGTCTTGCCGTCTTTCACATACACCACCTGCTTGCTGCCGTCGGCATTGTCCTGCACCTTGGCCATGCTGATGATTTGCGCCGTTGCGTTATCGACCAGCACATTGCGCACCGACTCTTTCACAGTTGGGTCGAACTTTAGCCCGCGCAAGCCATCACGCACGTCCAACTTCACATCTTTCTGAAAGCTCTCGGTTTGGGCCTGCTGCAGCTTGGTTTGGTACTCCTGCTCTTTGGCTTGCGCCGCTTCGAGTTGTGCCTTCAGTGTCGCATCGCCGCTGCCCTGGGCAATCTTCTGTTCCAGGTCAGTAATCTTCTGCTGTAGGGCCGTAGGAGCCGATTTGAGGCCGCCAATCACGCGCTTGGCGTAGTCGTAGGTCTTTTCGGTGCCTTCCTTGGCAATACCGCTGGCGGTGAAGATGTCATTGTCGAGGCCTGTGTACAGCTCGCTGGTTTTTGCCCCAATCTGCTTGCCCAGTTCCGAGTCGAACTCATCTTTGGTGTAGGGCGTGAAGCCCAGTTTTTTAACCGAAGCAAGCACGTGGTCCTTTAGCGCCGGATTAGCGGTAAGGGCGGCATCGAGTTCGGCGGCGTCAAAAGTGTTGTCAGAAATAGCCATCTGAGTCCCGTTCAGTGGGTGGTTAGTGGTTGATGAATGAGAAAATGCGGGGGAGGGAAGGGCCAGGGCAAGAAGTGCCAGGGCCGAGAAAAGCAGCGATTTCATGGTCGGTGTTTGGTGAGATAAGGCGATGAATGGCGGCAACTGAATCGAGCTGGCTCCGACGACTCGTCAGCCGCCGGAGCACTCGGGAATCGGCACTAGGCCGTAGGGTTCTGCTTTTCGAAGTGGGCGATGGCTTCTTTCAGCTCATCTACCGTTTTGTCGGCCGGGGCTTCTTCACCAGCCAGCTCCATGTAGCGGGCCTGGTAGTCGGCTTTGGTGCGCAGCGGGCGGCGGGTAGCGTCCGGCGTGGTTTTCTCCGCTTTCAGGGAAGCCTCCAAGCCGCTGATGATTTCCAGCAGCTCTTCCAGGTTCTTATCGGCCGGGGCTTCCTGCTTGGTCAGCTCGTGGTAGCGCATCTGCGCATCATTGAGCGTGGCCAGCGGCTTGTTGGGTTCGGCCGGGCTGCCTGTGGTCACGTCGCCGGTTTTGTCGGCCTGCTGGCGGGCCTTGCTGCGCGGGTCATGCAGCAGGTTTACTTCGCCGTCTTCGCCCTGGTAGGGCGCAAACGAGTCGTTTTTCTCCATGCGCTCGAACTCCTGCACGCTCAGCGGCTGCACCCGGGCCACACGGTCAAAGTCGCGGGTACCGGGCTTGCGCACGTATTGCACCAGCTCCACGTGCACCAGGTGCTGCTCGTGCTCCGGCACCTGGTAGCATGCTTTCTTGCCGGCGGCGGTGTTGCCGGTCACATGGGAGATGTCACCGCGGCCATCGTCCGACATGGTGGCGTCGAGTTGCTGCTGGCGAAGGGCGTCCACCTGGGACGATTTAAGCACCTGGGGTTTGGTTTGAAGGGTTGACATACGACAACAGGGTGTTAAGAATGAGCTGTTTCTTGACGTGGTAAGGCTGCAGCGCAGCGAACAGGCGCACGTCGGCCTGTTCAGATTCGAAGCGTGCGATGTAGGCAGGGAAGTCGGCCTTCAGGGCCAGCTTCGCCGGGTCGTAGACTTGGAGCAGGTAGCTACCGCCCTGGGTAAGCGACTGGTTAATCATCGTCGTAATCTGGTCGACGGAGTACTGCGCCCACGGCTCCAGGTCGGAGAGGATGCGCACCCGGTCCAGCTGCGGCGGGTTGTTGCGGTACTGGGTGTAGAACTGCTTTTCCTGCAGCAGGCTCAGCACAAACACCGGGCTGCCGGCTTTGCGGGCCGATTCCAGCTCCTGGCTGATTTGCTGCGGGGTTTGCAGGTAAAACTCTTCGCCACGGCTCACCACGACGCCCCGAAACACGGCCGCGCCGTAACGCAGCAGGCCGATGGTTTGCAGCACCCACTGAACGGCACTTTCGAAGTTTTTCTTGACCCGCACCAGCACGTCCTGCCGGCTTTCGAAGCCCGCCCGCACGTCTTTTTCGTTGCGGGCCTGGTCGTTATGCGACTCGCCATCGGCCCCCAGACAGGAAATGAGAATGTCCCGGCGCAGTTGCTCTTGCGTGTCGGTGGCATTCTTCAGCGCCTCCACATCCGGCGACACCCACCCCAGGGGGTTGCGCGTGTCGGGAATTTCCTTGGTAGGACCTGGCACGGTGATGTGTGTGCCCGGTCCCATGTACTTCTTTAGCTGGCAGGCCGGGCAGGCCTGTGCCTGATACCGCGGCTTTTCGTCGTCGTAGCCCACCAGCAGCTGCACGATGCCGTTCTGGCACGGCTCGCCCCCAATGGGCTGGTAGCTGCACTGCTCTTCTACGCTCCAGAGCAGCGGGAACATGCCGAACATCTTGAAGTACTCGATGCAGGCATACCAGAGCACGTAAGCATCCAAGTCGCCCAGCTGAGCTGTGAGCGGGCTGCGGCGGGCTAAGCTGGTTTCGCCCAGCAGGGCTTCGCTCCACAGCAGCCGGGCAGGACAGTAGCCCAGCGCGTGGGAATTCTCCAGCGCAGCAACCGTGGGCCACTCGGCTTCGGTTTCCAGCTTCTCGAAGATGCGGTAGTGCCCATCGTCGTACACAGCCCGACGCTGAACCGTTTTGCCGGCTTCGTTGAGCCGGCTGGGCAGCGCGAAGATGATGTACTCGCAGCTGGCGTCCTCTTTTATTTTGAGGTCTACAACTTCTTCAATTGGCAGCAGAAACACGTACGGCTCGGGCCGGGGCGTGGTCTGCGTTTCGGGCATGTCCACGACCAGCACCGAGTGCGGTGCCCGACGTGCCGCCCGGAAGGCCTTCTGCGACCAGAAAGTTTCTTCGTTGAGCGTGCCGCGGTAGGCTTCGAAATCCGACTCCAGCTCCGCACTAGCCATATCGAGCGTCACGGCCCCGTCCTGCGCTTCGAAGAGGCGGGAAAGGCCGTCGAACACCTGGCCCACAATCTTGGCCGTTGGCAGGGGAGCCGGAATGAAGCTGACCAGCTTTTCATACTTCTCAGTCGGCAGCACCGCTTTGGGCAGTGCCAGCAGATTGCCTAGCCCGGTACTGGTGCGCAGCTTCAGCGGTTCTATCTCCGGGTCCGCGTGCAGCCGAATCCGCTCCTCATGTGCCCGGCACGATGCTAAGGCCTCCACGTTTGCGGGGCTTTTTAGCAGTTGGCTTACTTGCGTCGGGGTGAGCAGCATCGGAAGAATCAGCAGCGGATTCAGTGGCGGTGGGAGAGGTGGGAGCGTCTACCGGTTGCCAGTCGGTGCGCTTGGTGGCGGCTTGTCGGGCGAGGATGCGGGCGGCGTGGTCGGCGTCGAACTCGCGGGTTTCGCCCAACTCGGGAGCGTGCAGCAGCTCCTTGGCCGGCTGCACGCTCCGTTGCTGGGGCTTTTTCAATTAGGCGGGGTTCAGGGCCTTGCGGGGGTCGAAGCTGGGCGTAATCAGCACCAGGTCCTTGTCCCAGTCGGGAGCCAGCGAGAAGCCGAAGGGCAGCTTATCCGTCGTTTTCAACCCTTCCAGACCACGGCTGGCCAGGTAGAAGTTGTAGAGGTCGATGCCCGCGATTTTGCCGTCGGCCAGCTTGCGGGCCAGAATGCGGCGGTCGCCGGTGATGAGGAAACCCGTCAGGCCCTGGGTGAGGCCGGCGGTGCTCTCATCGGCCAGGGTGCGGATTTCTTCGGCGATTTCGAAGGGCAGGCTCTCGAATACAGCCGTCGCTTTCACCGAGTTGAAGCCCACGAAGGTGCCCAGCCCGTCGATGCTTTCGTTGCTGTTTTCGTTGATGTACTGCGGCTCCGACGAGGGGATTTTGAAGCCCGGAAACTCCGGCGTCTTCACCATCTTGGTATCGTCAGCGGCAGTCAGCAGTGCGGTCCAGTTGGCCAGCACCTTCGCGGCTGCCTCCGTGGCGAAGGGCGCATCGTCTTGTTGGCGTTGGAACACAGCGGCCACAATCTGGCCTAGGTTAATACCGCACACGACCGCTGAAATGGCGGTGAGGGCGGCGGGGCGGGTGCAAGTAGCCATGGGCTCAGCGGGGATGAGGTGAATTAATGTTTGTAAAGTAAGTACATTAAATCCATCTTTTCCAAATCCGCTTCAGCTAGTTGCGGCGCTTGATAAACCAGGGCTTTGGGGTGGGCTTGCCCAGTTCAAAGAACTCGCGCATCATAAACGTGTCGCCAAAGTCAGGCGAGCGGCCCTGCAGAATGACTTTCTGGGCCTCCTTGCTGTTGATGGTCTTGCGCTTATCTGGGTCGGTTGGGCCGCGCTTGATGGCCTTCAGGTCAGCTTTCAGCAACTCCAGCACCGTCGTTACTTTCTTGCCCAGCATGAGCTTCACGCCCCGTATGCCGTCCACGGTAACGGTGTCGTCGTTGACCTGCACCGCCACCGAGGCCAGATTGGTGCGGTCGGCCATGCGGTAATAGCACTGGGTCTTCAGGTTGTAGTAGCGCTCCACCTCGCCTGTATCCGGGTCTTCCATGGGACTGGCGCCGCCGGCGAAGCCCCGGTAGCCCTTGCCATAGATAAACACCTTGCCGCCTACGCCGTCCTGGTCGACCAACACGTCCGACTCCGCTACCTGCCAAGCCCGGCGCTGGGTTTCGATGGCGTTGTAGATGGCGAGGGAATCGGTTTTGCGCTCTACGACGATTTGCACCACCTTCCAGCCTTCCCACACCATTATCACGGTGAAGTCCTTGCCGAAGCCGGCGGCGTCGCATGTGATGTAGCGGGGCGGCCGCGGCGGCTGGGCCAGCTGGTTGCTGAAGAGGTCACTGAGGCGGTTCGTTTCGAACAGGCCCAGGCCGTCTACCTTGATTTTCCAGTTGCCCTCCAGCAGCTGGGCTTTCTCCTCCGGGCCCAGGGCCATCAGGTTGCCGAGGTAGCTGGGGTCGATGTCGAGCAGCTTCCGGTTTTCAAATACGGTGCCCGGGATGAAGGTGGCCGACTTGGGCTGCACCGACGCCAGGTCGCCTTCGAACAGGTGCGGCGCCTGCGCTATCACGTCGGCCGGCGTGTCGCCCCAAATGGTCACTTCGCCGTCGCGGGTGAAGTAGCGCACCACCCCGGCCCGCTCCTTGATGGGGAAGCCGGTTTCGGGATTTATCCACCAGGATATAAACTCAGCTACCCAGCTGTCCGGGTCGGGGTTGCAGCTGGCCCGCACGTAGGGCTTCACGCCGCTCGTGCTCCGGTTGCGGCTGAGCATGTAGAAGAACTGGTACTCCGAGAAGTGCGTGAGCTCGTCGAAGATGATGAGCGGTATCTCGGTGCCTTGCCAGTCGCTCACTGTTTTGTCAAACTGCAGGTGTCGAAACGCCACGGTGGCTCCGCTGCGAAACTTCCAGTCCACCTGGGCTTCGCGGGGCGTGGCCCCAATGAGGGGGAACAGCTTTTTGCTGGCATCCCACAGGCCGCCGGCGTTCATAATCTGCGGATAGGTCCGCCGGAAGACAACCGCTTGAAAGTTGGAGTTGAACTGATGGCGGGTGCATTCCATGAGCAGGGCAAAGGTTTTGCCACCACCAGCGCCGCCGCCGATGATGGCAATGTCGGCCGACGTGCTCAGGGCCGCCGTCTGAAACCCAGGCTGCGGGTAGATGCCGGGGCCGCGCTGGGGCTGGCCGGCCCGGCGGGGCTTAGCTACGCGAGTGGCGCTCATGGCAAACTCGATGGAGTAGCCCGGGTTCGTCTAAAGCTTACTATCAATAAGACGGCGTTAGCTACGGCAATGGTCCATTGAATAGCGTTATGGGCTAACGCTGGTATAAGTACACCTCGGAGAACAGCAGTGAGGAATGCTACAATAAAGCCCCCTGCTAGAAGGAGTAACATGATAACCTTAGCCCATTGCTTGCCCTTCCAGACATAAACAGCAATAAGGAAGAAGACAGTGCTCAAAATAGCTATTTGCAGGGTAGGGGTAGATTGAAGGGGATGCTTGCCAATGCTTTTGACTTGCATGTAATAGCTGATTAGCCAGTTGATTATGAATCCAGCTAGAAATAGCACTGCTGACAATTTTTCGTACTTGCGTTTCCGGGTGATTTCCATCGTATGAGGACTTAGTGCGCAGAACGGGCTGCTTTTTCCAAGCAAAGTAGAGATTTGCTACCGCCCGTTATCGGGCACGTAGATGTTAGACCCAGCCTCGAACTTCTCCCCAGCGTTTGTGTGGTCGAACTTCTGTGGCGCATAGCGGCCGTGTATCTGCAGAATCTTGTGCACGGCATCCTTCGCGTCGTGCAGCTTTACCGTGGTGCGCCGCTCGGTGCGCTCAGCATCGCCCATCGCGATGGTCACAGTGGTCTGCGTCATCTCCTTGATGAGGTGCAGGTGGTCCTTCGCCTCCGGGTGGCTCAGGTTGAACTCCAACGTCCCATCCTCACCCACCTTCAGAAACCGCTGGATGCTGCCGCGGCCCCAGTCAGCCAGCTTGGCAATGGCTTCCCCGGCTGACATACTATACCGGGCCATGTGCTTTTCAATAGCCGCCTGCACCCGCTCATCACCGAGCAGGTCGCTGCCCGTTTGCCGGGCCGATTTGGCCGAATACCCGGCTCGCTCCGCGGCAGCCGTCGCATTCCAGTCAATGCAGTACTCCAGCACGAAGGCTTTCGCCTTCGCGCTGAGTGCTTTAGTCTTCGGTGGTTGGCTTCCCATCGCCTTAACCTATGGTAGAATGTACGGAAATGTACGGTTGTAATGTTTGTAAAGTAAGTACATTATTCATAAAAAAGGGGCTGGTTGGGGTTGATGACGGGCCGCCCAGATGTCGGTGCCCTTCGCCTGGTTGCACGGCTCGCACAGGCACTGAAAGTTGCTGCGGTGGTTGCTGCCGCCCCGTGCCAGCGGCACAATGTGGTCGGCCGTCAGCCGCTCCGTGCTGCCGCAGTGCTCGCAGCGCCCGCCGGCGGCGGCAATCACCTCGGCCCGCATGGCAATACGCTCCGGCTTGCTCAGCCGCTCCAGGGGGGCGGGCTGCTCGGGCGCGGGGCCGTAGAGCTCCTGTAGCCGGCGCTTCTTCCGGGCCCGGCGGCCCTTGCTGGGCTTCGGGGTGGGCAGACCGCCGGGGAAGTACTCTTTGTTGGGGAGGCGCACGGCTTCGAAGTAGACTTCCCCGGTTTCCGGGTCCCGGCGCTTGACGATGTGGCGCAGCTTCTTCATCACGCGGGCAGTTTAACGGCGGCCTGCACCTGCGCAATCACGTCTTTTGGCACCTCCCACAGTGACAGGGCGCCTTTGGCCGGTACTGGCTCGGCCAGGCGCAGTACGTCCTGCAGCACCCACGCGAAGCGGCCGGGGCTGTAGTCACCGAAGGCGTATTCCTGGGGCGTGAGCTGGGCCGGGTCCAACTCTCGAGCATTCGTAATGCGCTGGCCGGCGTGGGCACCTTCGGGCATGATGCGCTTGCACAGCTGCAGATTGGCCACAGCCACGATGCCCCCGCGGGGCAGGGTATCGAAGGTGTGGCCCATCGCTTCCACGGCTGCTTTGATGTACGGGTCGTGCTCGCAGAGGGTACGCACGTGGCTGGGCTTGCCCAGGCTGGCGGCAATGGCCAGCGGCCCACGGTAGGCCGTATTCCAGCTGCGTGTTTCCAGGTGCTTCAGCCGGAAGGCGACCAGTGAGGCCCACGGCTGCAGCAGGGAAATAGCTTTAAGACCCGGGCCCAGGCGGAGGTTGGCGCGTAGGGCCGCATCGACGAGTTCAAGCACGGCCAGCTTTACCGGCGCGGGGGCGTTGGGGTCCATCGTGGCCGTGGCCGACGAGAAGGGCAGGGGTAGGGTGTGGTGTTCCATTATGCTGCTATGGGATAAAGTTTTCCGTTGTCGAGTCGCACCCCATCAATGACGCCTTCACGAATCAGCTTTGATAAGGCAGCAGTACCGCTGGGGATGCTGGCGTAGTGGTGGTCTATGGCTTTCAGTGCTTCTTTCAAGCTGATGCCTGGCCGGCCAGATATGTACCGCGTAAGGCGTTGCACAGTGCTTTGGAAGCGGGTAAAATGCCCTCCGTGGTTACTACCTGCTGCGCACCACGTTTTTTGCTCCTCATGTAGATGCACCGTCCCAGGGCGCCGGTTGAGCTTTGGAGCAATGTCCTGTTTCACTTGGTGCTCTTCGCCACCGTGACGCGGGATTAGACGCAACACACCAAAGCCAAGCTTCTGGGCTATGTCATGTGCTAACGCCCAATTGCGTGGGGTAGCGAAAGGCAGCCGCGCTGGGGCTGGAATGGCAATGCTGCTGAAATGAAACCAGGCTGCGTTCCGATATGCTTGGTCCATTACTGCCAGGTTGAGCTGCGTCTTAACCTCAATCGCCCACCGGACGGCGCCACGCACGGCTACAATGTCGGCTCGCCCCTGTGGCGTTGCAACTTCCTGGTATACTTCCCACCCTCCGACGGTTAGCCATTCGACAACGGCTCGGGCTAAAAGCTGTTCAGAGTTCATAGTTTTCGCAGTTGGCGAGCCAGCACCACGTGCCGGCCCTGGGTTTCAAATTCCACTAGCATGTTGCTGTTGCGGCCCCGGATGCACTTGCCGGCGCTGTTGAGCACGGCCGTGCAGGGCTGGTCCTTCAGGGCGACCGACGTAAGCCGGTCGCCCAAGTAGAGGTAGCGCTTACCCATGACTCACCGGCGCTTTGCGTAGCCCATGCTGCTCATAGCGGACCTCTTGCCCATCAGCCCACGCAACCACGTCTCCGACGGCCTGTGCCTGCGTGGGGTGGGCCTGGCCCGTCGCGGTACCGGCGGCGTTCTTGCCGAAGTAGCGCAGCTGGGGCGCCTCGCTGGGGCGGGCAGTGTTGATGCACTGCACGGTGCCGATGGGTTCGCCCTGACGGTAGATTATGGTGTGCGTATCAGGGTGACGCAGGACCGTGTAGGAGAGTGAAGGCACTACTGGGCTTTGCTCGGCTAGTATCCTGTCAATGGTTGTCAGGTTGATACAGTTGGGCACGCCCCGCGTCGCCATTGTGCGTATGGTAGCCAGTTTGGCTTCGGCGGTATCAGCCCGCACTTCAGCAGTCGCCAGTTTATCTGCCAACGTAATGATGCGGTTGCGGGCCAGCACGACAACCATTTCGTGGTCCAAATCGCTCCGGCTTAGCATCCGAACCTTGTCGGCAACCTGCGCATGGGACAGCTCGGGCAGCATCATGCCATTGTGCTTCACAATGCTATCAAATCGGTCTAGCCGGTCGTTGGCCTGCTTCAGTTGAGCCAGCAGCTCAATTAGGTAGGTGCGGTAGGTCGCACGTTCCAGCGGCGCAGCATCGGTATCATTCACCCATGCCTGAATCTCGTTGCGGCGGGCGGCACACCAAGCGGCTGGCATTGGGTGCTGGGTATGGTAGGGGGCTTGGTTCTCAGACATGGAATTGTGGCGTTTTTGGTCGGTGAATGGGTTCTTTAGATTGTGGCAGGTACTCATGCCGCCACCTCCTGTCCTTGTTGGGGCACCTGGTCCCACGTGCGGCCGCCCAGGTCACGGCCGGCGGCATGCTTGCCTAGCTTCACCGATACTACCCCGCCGGGCCAGTTGTACCAATCGGTGCGGCCTTTGGCGCCAATTCCGTCCGGCTTGGGCTCCGTTGGATAGAAGGGCTTGTACTCGCCCCACTGCTTGAAAAAGAAGCTCACCCCCGCCGCGGTGCATTGGTCGCGCAGGTTCCGGGCCCAGTCGGAGTGCATCGGCCGGGCACCGGGGCCGCTCTCGCCACCGACGATTACCCAGTTGATGTGTGGGGCAAACACGGAAGCACGACGCAAGCAATTCAGCCGGCGTTCACCATTTGAAAGGGGCAGTGTTGTTAAGTCTACCGGCCCCAACAGCGGCTCGCAGCTCAGGAAGCGCACGGCCGCTGGCGCGGCCAGCAGGTGCGGAATGCGCAGGTCGGCCTGCTCCTGGTTTTCCACCGACGTGCCCAGCCAGACGTTGGCGGGCGGGCAGCCGTTTATCCAAGCTTCTGCCCATTCTACGAATGACATATCAAGCTCTGCATCACTCCAGGTCGGAGTTGTTTCAAATGAGCGAAGCGCCGGTACAATATTCTCCGGCCGCTTCGTGAGCAGCAGCCAGTCCAGGTGCGGCGTATCGTAGATGAGGCGCAGCAGGCGCAGGCGCGGGGCGTGCAGCTCGGCTCGGTCTTCGAACACATCAGCCAACGAAGCGCAGAAAACACGGTGGCGTTGGCCAGCGGCCTGGGCCAGCTGGTTCCATTTCAGTGGCTGCTTCCATTGCGCCTCGGCGGCCACTACACGGGTGCCATTGTCGCCCCAGATGCCCAGCACGCCGGGGTTGCGCTTGCTCAGGGTTTCGGCGTAGCAGTTTTTGCACCCAGCCGAAACTTTGGTGCACCCGCGCCAGGGGTTGAAGGTGTGGTCAGTCCACTCGATGTTGCTATTCTCAGCCATTGGTAAGGGCGCCCACCTGCGCGGGCATTTCGGGTTGGGGTGTAGGAATCGGGTACAGCAGGTAATCGTCGTACTTCTTGCTCACTTTCCGGTAAGCCGGGCGCACCTGGTCAGCTTCTTTGGGCTTCAGCTTGTGGTCGCGCACCAGCGCCGTTTTGGAGCAATAGCCTTCCACATAGTCATGTGTGTAGGGTACATAATCCACACCGAGCACCAGCTTGCGCAGGCTGTAGAGCGGGGTGAGGTAGTTGCCGTATTGGCTGCGGGGGAAGTCCTCGTCTTTCTGCCACATGGCCACCGGCTGCAGCTGGTCGTCGGGTTTTAGCAGGTACACATTCTCCCGGCTGACCAGGTGCTTCGGGCGGGGTGGGTGTTCAGCCTGGCCGTAGCGGCGCAGCTTCAGCAACTTGCCGTACCGGTTCCATACCGTCACCGGGTAGCCGGTCAGGTGCTCGCAGAAGGTGTTAGCCGATGCCTGGGCCCGTAGCTCATCCGGCAGCAGGTCCCGGTCTTCACGCAGGCCCATTGCGGGATAATGGCGAGCCTCCCACGCTTCATTGCGGGCCTGTGCCGCTTTTGCCACCTCGCGCTGCTCGCGCGCCCACACACCCTCCAAGTACCAATCCACCTGCCGCTGCGCCCAGCGTTCGGCCTTCGCAGCCTCCAACCGGGCCCGCTCGGCCGGGTCGGTTAGCCAGGCCCACACGTCGCGGGCGGCATAGCAGTCAGCCAGAGCTCCGTGCGCTTTGCCGGTCCAGACGTGGCCCACGTGTTCAGTAGCCGTGGCCAGTGACTGCCAGCGGTAGTTGCCGTGGTACTCATTCCACACCCGGACCTCGGGGTGCTCGGAGAAAACCAGCATGCAGCAATGCACCGCCGCCGGTGGGCCCAGGGCAAAGGCTTCGCGCAACACGGTGGTGTCGTAGCTGGCATTGTAAATAACAACTTCCTGCCCGCGGATGAGGTCGGATACCTGCCGTGTTACATAGCCCAGGCACGGTACCGCTTCGTGAAACACATCAGCCGGCGTAATGCCGTGGATGCGCTGGGCGTCGGGCCAAGACTTCGCCCGCTCGGGCCGCACCAGGGTGTTGAGCAGCACAGTGCCTTGGTCGTTGATGATGGCCACCGAAAGGCATTCAGCGGTATCGGGGTATTTCCCGGTGGTTTCGGTGTCGAGTACGAGGTAAGCCATGTACTTAGGGATTAGGTAATGAGAGAGGCTGTAATGCTTCGCGTGCTTCGGCGCTGCCCTGTGCTTCCCGACGCTGCAGCTCGGCAATGGCCCGCTTGCGCAGGTCCAGCTGGGTAGGGGTGGAGCCCGGCCCGTAGAGCTTGACGATGTGGGCCAGCGTGCGCACGGGGTACACCCGCAGGTTGCCAATGTGCTGGTAGAAGCGCCAATAGGTCGCTTCGGGGGTGCGGTGAAGGGAGCGTAGTTCCATGGGTTCAGGCGCGGCGGCTCTCGCCGATGAAGGGAATGATGTTGCAGAGCTCTTCCAGCCGGTTCACGGCCCGCTCGCCGTATCGCTCTTCCCAGCTGGGCATGTTGGCCGGCAGGTCCTTGGTGCGGTACAGCGGATTGTTACTGCTCAGGTGGGTGGCCCAGCGGGGTAGTATGCCATCCTGGTAGCGCTTGTAGCGGCCGAGTATCAGCTTCGCCATGGGGGCGTCGGGATTGCCGAAGTCCTTCACGGTTTTTTCCTCGGTGCATACATCGTCGATGCACAGGTGGCGTCCGTCGCGGCCGCACAAGGCCTGCTGGGCTTTCAGGCCCGCTTCCCCGGCGCGGTAGGCCGCTTCAACCTGCTCCGCTGTCAGCAGCCGAAATGGCCGGATGGGGTTGGCGGCGAAGGTGCGCAGCAGCAGCGTTTTGCCGACGCCCACCGGCCCGAGCAGGGCCAGGCCCTTGTGAATGCTGAGCCCACGCAGCGCAATGGGTTCGTTGAACTCCCGCAGGGCCGTCGCTTCCACGCGCCGGGCCTGGGCCAGAAACCCCGCCTCATCCCCGGCGAAGTAGTACACCAGCAGGTCGAACAGGTCCGCGGCGTATTGGCTGGCGAAGCCGTAGGGCTTGGGCGGCATGAGGGCAGCGGTGAGCCGGCGCCCGTTATCGAGTGCCCAGTTGGCCAGGCGGCCCACGTCCCACGGCTGGGCCGGCAGTTCACGTGCAGCGGTATCGGCGGCCAGCTGCTGAGCGAGCACCCAGGCGGCGTGCTGGTCGCCCCACACCTGCCGCTGCATTAGCTGCAAGGCCTCGGCTGCTTCTTCCGGCGTCAGCTCCACCTGGTCGCGGGGCGGCAGGGGCGGCGGCTCGGTGGTGCTGGTTTCCCGGCGCACGTTGTGCCAGGTGTCGGTTTCCGGGTCGTGCACCAAGTCGCAGTTCAGGCGCTGCCAGCTGACATGGGCGCGGTACAGTTCGCCCCACTTGCGGCCCCGGGCCCTGTGCAGGGCCTCTTCGGCCTGCAGGGGCGTCAGCTCTACCTCATCCAGCTGCGGCGGCGGAGTCGCGAGCGGTGTAGGCGGAGCCGGAGAGGCGGCTGACGCGGCTGGCTGCCGCAGCGCTGCTAGTGCTGTTCCGATGTGAAGTCCCATGGGTGTGCGTTTGAAGGAAGGTGGCGTATTTGGTGGCCCAGTCGAGTTCGTTCCATGCACCATCGGCATACTCGCGGGCCTCCGAGCCGAGGTAGGTTTTCCAGGAATGCAGCTGCTCGTCGCGCTGCTTTTTGTAGTCGCGGTAAGCGATGAATTGGGCGGTCAGCTGTTCGCCCTTGCCGGCGGCGAAGAGGGTTTTCACGAAGCGCAGCACCCGCATTTGGGCATCGGCCTGCAGGTGGCCCAGTCCCCAGAGCCCGTACATGCCGGCGGCCAGCTCGCGGGCCTGGGGTTCCCAGTCCGGCTGGGTGGGGGGGGCGGCCGCAACGGGGGGGGCTTCGGGGTGGGCGGCGGCCAGCGCGGAATTTTCAGCCGCTGACCCCTCTATTTTTTTTTGTTCACCCACCCTGAGGGGCTGGGGTGTAGATTCTGAACGAAGTGAAGAATCTATTTCTTTTCCTTTCTTTTCTTTTCCTTTCTTAGCATTGCTTTCGCTATGCGTTCGCATTGCGTCCGCATTTTGCCAACGCTTAGCGGCTGATTCAGCGGCTTTTAAGCTCTTGCCTTTTCGGCGTTCCAAGCGGATAAGTGCGCTGTTGCTCCAGAACTTTTCCCCGTCATTTTCGAACAGGCCGAAGTCGTGAATAAGCGACTGCAGCAGGTTGCTTTCGGTGCGCAATGCGAACGCATAGCTATCGCATTCCGAAAGCATCAGGTAGCCGTCCTGCTCGTAGAGCATTTCAATAATGTCCCAGTACACGCCTTTGCCGGCCTGGCCCAGGCGCATAAGCACCTTGATTAGTTTGGGGTCGTTGCGGGCGCCCTCGTCGTGTGAAAAGAAGTTTTTCATTGTTTTTCGGAGGCTAGCAGGGCCCGGAATTCTTCGGCCGACTTATCCCGCTTTCTGCGGTTGCATTTGAGGCAGGCCGTGGTCAGGTTGTCGTAAGCATTGGTGCCGCCCTTGGACACCGGCTGGATGTGGTCGACTTCAAGCACCCCTCCACGCTGGCCGCAGTAGGCACAGGTGTAGTCATCGCGCTGGAAAATGTCGGCCCGTATCTTCTGCCACAGTTTGATGTCGATGTTGTACAGCCGCACGGGGTTGCGCTCAATCTCCTTGCGGTAAGCCAGGTAGCCTTCGAAGTCGGCTACTCCGAAGCCATACTGCTTATAGCTCCAGCGTGCGGCACGTAGGATGAAGTCTGGCGCATTGTATTTGGCCAGGGCTGGGTCGGCTGCTATTCGTTTTTCAATGATGAGCCGATTGGCATTGATTGCCATTGCCTTGTCTAAGGCTGGGTTGTCTCCAAATGCCATGGTTTTAGTGTGTCGTTAAGGTTCCCGCCATTACCGCATCGCGCAGCTCCTTGGCGCGGCCCGTTACGGGCAGCTCCGTGAGGCTCCAGCCGTTTTTGAAGGTGGCGTTGCCCAGCACCTCCAGCTGAATCAGGTGGGCGTATAGCTCCGGGTTGTGCTGGGCCCCGTTGAGCAGGTCGTTTTTGCTGCCCAGCACGCAGAAGGCACAGCTCAGGCGCTCGTTGCCGAACACGTAGGCTGGGTGCGCTGGCCAGCCAGCTAGGGCCTCTTCTACCTGCCCGGCTTTGTAGAGGGCCTGCCGCCGGCGCAGGTCGGCCAGGGTGGTGCCGCAGGCCTGCCAGATTTCCTCTGTATTCCAGTGAAAGAGTGGCCGCCAGTTCAGGGCCACCCGTTGGCCAGGCTGGCGAGCCGCCAGCGCCTGAGCGGGCTCCATCGCCGACAGGTTGCGGGTCGGGTCGATGCTGTCGGCCGTGATGCCGGCGCGTAGCTCAACCACGTGCTTCTTTGCCCGCGCACTGGATTCATCGGCCCGCACGCCTTCGGCCGATATAACTACCTCGGCTGAGCGCAGGGCCGTATCAATCGGCCCCCGCTTCAGGTCGGAGGTGCAGTAGCGGCTGGCTGACGAAGGCCAGAACGGGGCCGGGTTGCGCAGGGCGGTATCAATCGGCCCGCCCTTCAGGTGGCTGGTGCAGTAGCGGTTTTTGGCATCGGGCCAGAAAACGGTATCGGTGCCCGCTACCGTGGCCAGCCGCTCTTCGAAGCGGGCAATCAGGTCGCCTTTGGGCCGGCGCACCACGAGCAGGGGCAAGGCCACTTCGGCCGCAATGCGTTCCACCAGGGCTGCCGTCTGGGGCCACTCGGCCCGGCCCAGGTCGGCATGCACGATGTACTGCCGGCCGGGGTAGCCCTGCGCCCGGAACCAGGCCGCGCCCACGTTCACCAGCGCATGAGAGTCTTTCCCACCGCTGAGGCTCCAGGCACAGTCAGCACCAGCGCGCAGGGCCTCATCAATCACCGCGGGCACTGCCAGGGTAGGCGTGGGCCGGGGAAATAAGTCGAACTGGCTCATGCCGCTTGCTTTTGCTGGTTGATGTAAGCTTCCCAGGTGCGGCGCCCGCCCAGGTTGTAGGCCTGCCGCTCCGGGTGATTCGCGGGCAGCTTCTTGATGTAGGCCACCGAGCCGGGGCCCTGGTCGGCTTCGTCGTGTTTGTCGCGCTTGCCCTTCTGGGCGTTCAGGTTCGGGGTGCCGGCGTCCTTTTTTTGGGGCGGGGCTACCACGGGCCGGGCGGGTGCGGGCTTCGCAACTACTACTGGCTTTGCCGCCACAGGCCCAGGTGCTGGTGACCGGCGCTCAGGCTTGGGCTCCGGTGCCGGTTTGCGCTCAACTACCCGGGCGATACCCAGGGTGCTGGCTTTCTTGGCCACCGTGCCGGCGCTGCGGCCCACCTGGTTGGCCACATAAGCAGCCCCATGAATAGGGTAGTCCCGTGCCAGGATTTCCAACTGCTCGGCGCTCCACACGCTCACGGCCCTGCGAAGCGGGGGATTTTGCTTGCTGGCCTGCTCTTCAATGGCTGTTTTATTGCGGGCCGGCAGCGCGGCTAGCAGTTCCTCCCACGTGGCGCCGGGGGAGAGCTGGTGCAGCAGCTGCAGCTCGTGTTCCGACCAGGGCCGGCCGGTCGAGTGCAGCGGGCGCGTAGTTTCTTTAACGCGCTGGGCGGGGCGGGTAGCGGGCTGGCTCAGCATGACGCCACCTCCTTTCCAAATAACTCAGTCTGCTCCCAGCGCAGCACCGGCCCCATGCGCAGCGCCGCCCGCTTCTTGCGTCGGGCAGCGAATAAGCTCGCCTGCATGGCCCGGCCCAGCGCTTCCGCTACCGGCGGGCACACGGCATTGCCCAGCATGGCCTTTTGCTCGGTGGTGTTGCCCAGCAGCACATAATCAGCCGGGAACCCCATGATGGCTTTTAGCTCCGGCACCTTCAGCATCCGCATTAAGATGTCGGCAATGCCAAAGCGGCGGCACACGGCCTTGAGCAGCCGCATCGTCACCGAGTCGCCGGCCTTGGGCTGCAGGTGCGGGCAGCCCCGCTGCACCTGCACCACGTACTGGTGCCGGCGCGAGGCCACCACCGTGCGGCTGGGCTCCTGGTACCCGCGGGGCTGGTTGCTGAACTGCTGGGCAAACAGGAAGCCCTCTGCCTCCACCTTCGCCACCCGGTCTTTCGTGGTGATGGTGGCACACGGCTGCGACAGGTCGCGGGTACCGCCGTGCCGGTAGTAGGTCATCAGGTACTGATTGCCCGCCGTGCCCGTCAAGGTGCGAGCAGGCTCACAGGTCGGGAAAGTGCGGCTGGCCTGCGAGCCGGCGCGGGTGCCGTAATTGGAAAACAGCAGCGTAGCTACTGAGAGGTTGCCCCCGTTGGTCGTCACCGTAGGCGACGGCTGGCACAAGGGCCGCAGCAGCCGGGCGGCCGTGTCGTTGGGCCGGGTGCCGTTGTTTTGAAACAGCAGCTGGGCCGTTACCATTGCTGCCTTAGGCTTCGTCATCACAGTCGGGCAGGGTACTGAAGCGCCCGATGATTGCCCGCCGCCCTGGTAGTAGTGGCTCAGAAACTCCGCACTAATCAGCCGGGCGTGAGGGTTGCTGGTCACCGTTGCGCAGGGCGTGCAAACGCTGCTGCTCTGCCCGCCGCCGCTGTAGTAATGGGCCAGAAACTGCGGCTGCACCAGGGCAAGGCGCTGCTGGCAGGTGATGGTATGGCTCGGCTCATCGATGCCAGGGCCTGGGTTGGGCTTGCCGCTGGGCGAATTGCTCAGGTACTTGTTAAAGAACGGGGCCGGTGCCTCCGCACCAATGACGTGCTTGCGCAAGCCGGCCAGGATGCGGCGCAGCGACTTATCCTTCAGCGCCTTTTTTCCCCGCTCTTCGCGGGTAAAGATGCTGTGGCCCCGGTCTTCTAAATCAAGGCAGCTGCGCACGCCTACCCATTTGGGCAAGCCGTAGCGGCCGTTCACGTCGTGCGTGGGCTTGGGCCATACAATCGGAATGCCGACGCGGGTGAAGATGCCGAAGTACCGGACGCGGCTTTGCGGTACGCCGTAGTCAGCCGCATTAATCAGCCGGTACTCGTAGTTAACGAAGCCCATGGCTTTGAGCGTCGCCACCCAGCGTTGATAGTATTCGCCCTTGCGGTTTTTCACCGGCACGAAAACCTTTTGCAGCTCGCCGTCCTTGCCGCGCTTGTACACGATGTGGCCCTGCTTGTCGCGCTTTTCTTCGACCGGCCCCCACTGCCGGAACTCCTTCACGTTTTCCACCATCAGGCAGTTGGCGTTGGAGGTGAGCAGGAACCGGGGCAGCTCTTCGGGCAGGGCGCGCTCCTGCTCATCGCAGCTTTCGCCCCCGCGGGCAATGCTGTGGTGGGTGCAGCTGGGCGAGGCCCAGATAATGTCCACCTGGGGCAGGTCGTTTTCATCAATCTTCCGCACATCGGCGCAGAAGTGCACCGTGTGGGGAAAGTTGATTTTATGCGTAGCCACCGCCGTGGGGTTGTGGTTCAGCATGGCTACCACATCGTAGGAGCCGGCGTTGTGAAAGCCAATGGTGTCACCACCGCAGCCGCCGTAGTGGCTCTGGCTTTTCAGTTTGGGATATGTGGCCAGGCTAACCATTGCGGCGCTCCTTCCCATACATGTTTTCCACAACAATGTCGAGCAGCGTTTTGCGTGGACGCTGGGGCTTTGCTACACTGTGGTGCGTGCAAAGCGGCGATGTCCACATTCGCACCTCCATAGGCGGTTCGGGCAGCACAACTGGCACCGAAGGCAACGACGCGTTATGCGCTGCATCGGGTCCAAGCATGTTATGCTGGAGCTCTGCCGGCGTCAGCATCCGGTGCTCTGGCAGATTGCCTAGAGCATACTTTTGGTAGCCAGCCAGAAATCTGGCTACCGTTTTAGATGAGTAACCCATAAAAGTGAGGTTGATAAGTGTGCTGTGGGTGCGGGGTGGGCTCGAACCACCAACCACCGGCGCAAGTCGAGGCGCCGGCCGCTCTACCAATTGATGCTACCGCCCCAGGGTGGCCCAGCTACCGCAGCAGCTGGGCCGGTTTTAGTCTGTTTCAGTGGTGTGTCCTTGGCACCCTTTCTGATAATCCCAGTTATCGCAAGAGCCCATCGGCAGCACTTTTCGGCCCTGTTCCAATTGTTCCAGCAGCCACATGCGCGCTGCGCGGGGTTTCATGGGCTGGCCGTCATCATGTTCTATGCAGGCCAGCTGTTTTTTCTTCCAGTTCAGCAGGGCGCCTTTGATATCGACGCCCATGCAATAGGACTTGTGAGGCATCAGACTAAGACACGTAGATGACGGAGCAGCCGAAGCCGGTGAAGTAGTCCGTTTCCTCCTTGATGTACTCTTCCTTCTTCTGCAGCAGCAGGTCAAGCAGCTGGGGCGAGTCCATGTAGAGCTTGGCGGTGTTGCCCTCGGCATCCACGCCGAACTCCACCTCAAACCGCTCTTTGGGGTAGCCCTTGTAAATGGGCATGCACAGCACGAAGGGCGCGGGAATGTTCCCTTCTACCTTCACCGTCACGGCCCGGCGGGCGTTCCCGTCCTGGCTGCTGGCCTCTTCGAACATCTTGTTCACCCCAATGCTCCAGTTGCGCAGGTGGGTAATCAGGGCCACCTGCGCTTCCTGGGTGGCGAAGTAGGGCCGCATGCGCTTCACCAGCTCAATCAGCTGGGGTACCGTCCAGCGCTCGCCCGAGTTGAGCTTGAACTGGGCAATGGCTTCGCTGGGTTCCAGCTTGCCAGTGATGACATCGGCCGACTCGTGGCTTTTCTCGGCACCGATAAAGCGCACCGTGCCCTTCTCGGCATCGACCTCAAACGTGCACTGGGTAGGCGTATAGTTGGCTTCCTTGGGCTTGACGAACAGGCGGGGCGTATCCAGCCGGCCGGAATAGCTGAGCTTGGCGGGAGCCTTAAGGGGCTCGGCTGCCTGGCCCGTGAGCAGGGTGAACACGCCGTTGGCCGTGTTCTCGGGTTTTACAACGACAGAAGGAGTTTCGCTTTTCATTGAAAAGGCTGTTAAAAAGTGGGGGTGAGGTACTGCAGTGGCCGAAGCCGATTAGTCGATGATGCGCATGCTGATGTGGCGCTGGGCATCTTCCGGCCCAGCCCGGCGGCGGCTCAGCCACGTCCCGTTTTCGTTGTATTTGTCCACGAAGCGGCCGTCCTCGCTCATGATGGAGTACACCTTGCCCGACGCTTTCACCGATTCGTGCGTGATGTCATCGAGCAGCCCTTTGTTGGCTTTGCTCAGGCGGGTGGCGCGGCCGTTGAGGTCGGCCGTCACGCGGCGCTTTTCTTCGGCGATGCGGTTGAGCTCCACCGAGTTTTCAACCAGCTCGTTTTTGCGGTCGGTCAGCTCCGCTTCGGAGAGGGGCCGCATGTAGGTTTCCTCCGAAATGGTGTGCGCCAACGCTTCGAGGTTGTCGGCCCGTTCCTTGGGCGTCATGCCCTGGAACAAGTCGGCCTGGTTTTCATCAGTTGCCGGGGTAATGAGAATGGCGTTTTGCATGAAGTGATGGGGTAAAAAGTGAATGTGAAAGCAGTAAGTCAGGCCGCTTTGCGGTAGCTGTGGCGGGTCAGGTAGGCATCCACTGCGGATTGCCGCACCCGCGCCCCACGCTCGAAGCCGGTATCACCGGCCGGGATTTTGGGCGCAATGGCGGGCTGCTCGGGCTTGCCATTCTTAGCGGCCCGGTAGGGGCGGCCCAGCACCAGCAGCCGCATGTGAGGCTCACTGAGCCGGGCGTAAGCCGCGGCCTCGGGAATCGTCAGCCACGGGTCGGGTGGGGGCAGGCGCTGGTAGTATTCGCGGGCCTGCTGCTCGTACACCTGCGACGCCAACGCCTTCAGGTCAAAGTCTTCGGGAAGGTTGATGGACAACATCAGGCAGCGGTTTCAATGGGTTCTACCATCTCGTCACTGCCGGCGGCCCGGGCAGGTGCCGGCCGTTTTGCCAGCTTTTCGCGGGTTATCTGCGTCTTCATCCGCAGTGCTGCTTCGTTCAGGTGGGGGATGGTCAGGGCCGCTTTGCGCCGTTCCTCAGGCGTCACCCGGCTATCCTTTAGCAGGTCCTGCAGCTCATCCAGCGCCTGCTGCCGGCCGTCGCCTTGCAGGGCTGGGTGGGAAGGGGTATCATGGGCATCAATCAGGCTCTGGAGCTTGGTAATGGTTTCCTCTGCTTGCTGATAATCGAGCTTGTTGATGCCCAGCAGCGTCTTGGTGAGCAGCTGCCGGGAAATGGCGGGGTGCAGCACCTGCGTACCGATGCGCTCCTTTTGCTCGGCCGTGGCCCAGACTTCCGGCGCAACCTGCGCTGGGGCCGGGGCTGCCGCCATGCGCAGCACCAGGGCAAACATTTCCTGCTGGAGCGGGGTGAAGCCGGCCAGCGCTTGCAGGTGCTGAATAGCCGCCCGCAGCTTGGCCAGGATTACCGACGATTCCAGCGACGTAAGGGTGCCGTAGCCAATGCGCTGCTTGTGGGACTTGGGCAATTCATCCAGCAGCCGCTTCAGCTCATGTGCCAGCTCGGCATAGGTATAATCAGTCGCGTGTGCCATAAATGGAGTAGATTTGTAGCGTTCTTGTGAAAGAGAATTCGTCAGGCGGTCAAGAGCCTGGCAGTAGCGGCAGCCCGGCAAGGCTGCCGTTTTTCATTGCTGCTCGCTGGACTCTTTATCGGTCGAGTTCTTTGAAGCATATGTGGGCGTTGTGTGGCAGAGCATGGCAGCGAAGACGACCCAGCCCCAGCCATCGCGCTGTAGGTAAATGAGGTAGGCGGCGAGGCCGAGCAAGCCGAGCGCAACGAGGTTGGCCGAAAGGATGATTAGGGCTGCTTTCATTGCTGCATCAGCAGATTGCCCTGCGCACTGAAGCCCGCAACCGGGCGCGTGATGGGATGGGCATCGAAGCCGGTCACGTACCGTTCCCGGTACAGTTGGCCGTCAGCCCCCACGAAGTATTCTTCCGTTGTGGCTGGCCGTAGCAGGCAGGCCCGGACGTTGTGCAGGAAGCGGCGTAGGCGTTTCATGCGGTCAGCGCCCGGATAATGAGCCACACCATGCCAGCGAGCGTCAGGCTGAAGCTGGCTGCCACAAAGGCCCAGGCAAGTGGTTTGCCCACGCGGTGCCACCAGTTGCGGCGGCGGTTGAGGTTCGGGGTGAAAAGGCGAGCCATGGATTAAGCCGCAACGCGGAGGCGAGAGGTGGAACGCTGGGGATACATCGGAATCACTTTGGCGCCCTGGCTGCGGCTGAGCGAGAGCACATGCGCGTAGTCCGTGATGTCGATTTCGGAGAGGTACATCGGCAGCAGCTTGTCGAAAAACACTTCCTCCTGAATCGCATCGGGCCGCTGCGTGGCCTCGCGCAGGGCGAAGGGGATGCTGCAGCCCGCGCCGGGCCGGGCCGCCACGTAGGCCCGCAGGCAGTAGGGCGTTTCGTCGACGTCCTTGCACAGGCAGAAGCCCAGCAGGGGCACGGCCGCGCCGGCAGGGTAGCCGACCAGGGGCACATCGAAGTGCAGCATGTCACCGGCTTTAAAGCCATCGGTGACGTCGAACCGGGTGCGGGGCGTAGCAGCGCACGGCAGGCTCGGGATGAGCGGAAGTTGCTTGTTGATTTTCATTGTGAAAGAGTGAAGGGGTAAGGCAGTGAAAGAGGAAGCGGCAACTTCCTAGGCGGCTGCCAGCGACTCGGCCAGCGATTCAAGAATTTCAGTTAGTCGCTCATCAGAGCTGGCCCCGCTCAGCACGTTGTTGAGTTTGATGGCACCCGAGCGAGTGTCGTATTCGGGGTGGCGTTCCACCACAAGGGCCCGGACGTTTTGCGGCAGCCGGGGGCGCACGGCGAACACCCGGGTTTTTAGCTCGGTCGGGGTAACCGTCTTCTTTTTTGTGGGTATCATTGTGTAGTGTTGTTAATGGTATTGCAAATAAAGAAAGCATACTTTCTAAAAGCAAGCATGGTTTCCAATAAGGAAAAAGAATACCTTCCGCCCAAGCGTAACGAGCTGTGGTACAGTCAGAAAATTTCTGAGTTGCGCAAGCACTTAGGATTGTCGCAAGCAGCCTTTGCCAAGAAGTTGGGAGTTTCTGGGGCCGCTATAGGCCAGTTGGAGCGCGGGGAAAGCAAAAGCCCGAGTGCTGACTTGCTGGGTGCCTTGACAAGTATGCTTTCCGTGAATCTGGACTGGCTGCTCAACAATGAGGGCCCAATGCTCAAATCCGACCAGAATTCTGCAGGGTCACAAAATAATTTGTCGTATGAGCCTGGTGGTCTGGCCAGCACCACCAGCGACCCAGAGGCCACGTACCGGCCCGAGCCGCGCCACTACGTTGTCGACGATGGCGTCAACAGCTCGGCTCTACTTTATAATATCAAGACGGCGGCCAGCTACCTGACCGGCTACCAGAGCCAGGAGCAGCCCGAGCCGGACGGCGTGATTACCCTGCCGCGCTGGCTCCTGAAGAGCGGCGAGCACGCCGTGTTTCCGGTACTGGGCGAATCCATGGAGCCCACGTTTTTCGGCGGGGATTATGTGCTGTGCCGTTTTCTGCGCCCCGAAGAGTGGGCCAGCCTGCGGCCTGAAACAGTGTGTGTTGTGGTCAGCGAAAACCGTGGCCTGCAACTTAAGCGCATCAAGCTGCGGCCATCGGAAAAACTAATCCGCTGCAAGTCCGATAATCGCCAGCACCCGGCGTTTAATCTGCCTTATGATGAGGTGCTGGAGCTGTGGCGCTTCGAATGGCGCCTGACGGCGAACGCGGCTAACCTGTCGGAAACCGTGTTCGGCAAGGTCGACGCCCTGGAAGACGACGTGGCCGACCTGCGCAGCCTGGTTGAGCAGCTGATTGATAAGAAGGAACTGCAGCGACTGGATTCGCAAAAAGGCCGGAAGCCCTCAGTAGAATGACAACGCCTTACCTCGCTACTGTCAATTCTAATCAGCCCTTTTCTTATGAATACACCCTTTGCGCGTTTTGGCTACTGCAGCCTGTTAGGCCTCGGCTTAGCACTTTCTGCATGTAGCAAGGATGATGACTTTCTAACAAAAAGCTATAGCGTAACCAACAATACCGGTTTTGATGCCTCATTCACTAGCCGGTCAAATGGAGACACTTTTTCTGTGCCTAACAACCGCACCACGGATTTCAAGTCGGAGACTTCGGTTATTGGCTTATTCGATATAACCTCAACCCAAACGCCCTTGCGCTTTGGCACGACGGAAACAGGTGCGAATCAATACCGTCTTTACACGTATGGCGCCGATTTAGAGTATCGGATTACGGGAGCTGGAGCAGCTACTACAGCTGACCTTACTTTTCAGAATGCACAAGGCGGCACGTCGCAACAGAGTAACGTTAGGCTACCTGCCGCTATACCCATTCGCGTCTTCTCAGGTGGGTTTGTTTACATCTCCGCCCAGAATAGGGCTTCAAGTGGGGGAGTTACGGTTGAGATATACCGAAGAGGGCAGCAGTTTGGCAGCAACTCGGCTTATGGTGGGTACTGCATTGCAACCGCCTCAGGCACCTTTTAGCATGCTGACGCCTGTAACCCAGCGCCTGCCCGACTTCGACCAGGCCGCCACCGACCGCCGTTTTCTAACTGAGTTGGACCGCCTGTTGCAAACCGGGGCGTTCAGCTCATACCGGGAATTGGCCCTGCAGTTGGACATATCCCCCGGCCTGTTCGCAGCCATTGAAGCTGGTCGTTACCACTGCAACCTAAAGCTGCTCTACGAACTGACCCGCCATTACCCCGCTGCTGACCTATCCTTTATTCTATATGGCGCAGCCGCGGGTAATCGCCCCGAGCCTACTGGGGTTCCTGTACGCGAACGGGGGCGTCGTTGGACCAATGCCACTACTAAGTAAGCGCAATGGTTGAGCCTAAAATTCGTTTTTACTTGCACAGCAAGGTGTCGGCCGATGGCCGGCGCCCGGTGTACTTGTCGGTGGGCATTGGCGAAACACGGCCCGTGCGCCAGGCCACCGGCGTGGTCGTACACCCCACGTATTTTTCCCCTGCTGCGCCCCACATCTTAAAAGGGGCCGACGGCCGGGTGGCCTACAACGAGCGGCTGGATGAGCTGCGGGTGCTGACCTCCAAGCTCTGCCGCCAGCTGGCCGATGCTGGCACCCTCACCAACGCAGTCCTGGCCCCAGCACTGAAAGAAGCCGTAGCGCAGCTGCTCCATAAAAAAACAGCCGCCGCCCCCGCCGCGGCACCAGCCGCCGCCAAGCCCGCTGCGGCCGTGCCCCTGGCAGCCCAGCCGCTGCGGGCCAGCTTTGCCGCATGGAAAGAAGAAAACGCTGCGCAGTTTTCGGCGACCTACTTAAATAAAGGCAGCCAGTACCTGGACTGGATGGAAAAGTTTGATGCCGACGCCACGCCAGCCGACATCGACGACAAGTGGGTGAAGCGCTACTGCAGCTATCTGGTGACGGACACGCCCCTGTTCAACAACACCATTCACCAACACCTGAACTGTCTGCGGGCGCTGCTGCAGCAGGCCGGGCTGCCGACGAAGTGGCTAAAGAATAAGTGGAAGCACCCCGTGCCGAAGTGCTACCTCACCTTTGAGGAGCTGGAGCAGCTGACGGCCTGGGAGCCACCGGCAAACAAGCCCAGCTGGGCCCGCCAGCGCGACGTGTTCGTGGCCCGCTGTCTGTGTGGCCTGCGCTACTCCGACGCCCAGGCGCTGCTCGTGCCCCACATCCGGGCCGGCCAAAACACCAACCTCATCCGGCTCGACCAGCAGAAGACCCGCTCGGCCGTGCAGATTCCCGTAGTAGAGCTGCTGCAAAAAATTCTGGACCGCTACGCCGGGCTGCCCGCCGGCAAGGCCCTGCCCGTCATCTCGCGCCAGCAAACCGGGGCATTGATAAAAGAAATTTTGCAGGCCGCGGGCATCAACGCGCCCTTTGTGCAGGTCCGCTACAAAGGCACGGTGAAGCACGAAAAGGTGATGCCCAAATGGAAGGCGGCCAGCACGCACACGGCCCGCCATACCTACGGGGCGCTGCTGGCCCGCATGAAGCTGGACCCGCTGACGATGCGCGACTTGATGGGCCACGGCGACCTGAAGTCGACGATGGTGTACGTGCACCTGGAAGCCGACGCCACGGAGAAATCCGTGCTGGAAGGGTGGGAGAAAATGAGCAGCCTCGGGGCGAAAAAGTAGTGTGTGCGTGTGCGCGTGTGCGCGTGGAAACCCGCGCTTGGCTGCGCCCCGTTGCGGTGGGGGAGTTGGCCCAATGTTTTTTTTTGCTACCTTTGAGGCGTCGTAAGTCAGTAAGGCGGCGCGAGGAAAGGAATCATTCGGTTTCCCCTCTCTCCGCTTATTGAATTATGAGTTATGAATTACGAGTTATGCGTAAAAACCAATCATAACTCATAATTCATAACTCATAATTTTCTTTCGGGGTGTAGCGTAGCCCGGTATCGCGCCTGCTTTGGGAGCAGGAGGTCGTAGGTTCGAATCCTGCCACCCCGACACAAGGAGCTACTAAATGGTAGCTCATCCGGTAAAAGTCAAACATCCTGCCCAGGATTGCTGTCTTACAAAACAAAAAATGCTTCTATTCTGCGTAGAAGCATTTTTTTTGCCTCAGCTGTAAACAAGCTGCTTTAATATTCTGCCTCGTTAGCTCAGTTGGATAGAGCATCCGCCTTCTAAGCGGACGGTCAGGGGTTCGAATCCCTTACGGGGTACTTAACTTAGGCCTTTATAAACCTAAGGACCAACAATACCTGCTTGGGTGAAGTTGTATTGGCATTAGTTGGTACTAAGTAGTAGGGGAGGTGTGGAATTCGGCCGTTTCCGGCATCAATGGACATGTGAAGAGCGCATCACTGGGCAGCGCGCCCGGCCGAAGCGAAAAGAAGTCGGAGCATGCTGCAACGTTTTCTTCACCCTGCGCATCCATATTGGTGATGCAAGGCATACGGTTGTTAGTTAGCCGCGGCCGGATATCTCCAAAGCCGGTTTCCCGGCCGGTCGCTGAGCAACTGAAATGCCGTTCTTTGCGTAATCCGGCCCGAATTGTTTACCTTGTGCCCCGAAACCGGTTGTTGATAAACAATTAGACTTCACCACCCTCTTTTAACATTCCTCTCTGTTTTCATTTACTCATTTTTTTCTCCCAATGAAAAAAACCTTACTTTCTCTGGGGCTGCTCGGTCTTGTCGGCAGTGCCCAGGCCCAATGGGTTGCGGTTAACCAGAACAACGTACAGACTCCCCCCAGCTACAACATTACCCCCATTCACGCAGTATCGCCTACGGTAATGTGGGGCTTGGCTGAGGAAGCTGTGACTGGCGCAACGGCCAACACGTTTGTGCGCACGAACGACCCGGCTGGTACCGACTTCGACTTCAACGCTGTTGCCGGTACTGCCGGCTTCCAGGCGGCTAACATCTTCGGCCTTTCCGACCAAATTGCCATGGTGGCCCAGTTCGGCGCCAGCGGTGGCGGCGAAATCCTGCGTACCGTTGACGGTGGCAACACCTGGCGCAAAGTAACCAGCAACACCCAGTTTGCTGCTCCTGCAGGCTTCAACAACTTTGTGGCAATGTTTGATGCCAACGAAGGTGTGTCTTTCGGCGACCCCAACGGTAGCACCTTTGAGATTCTGCGTACCACCAACGGCGGTACTTCCTGGACGCGGGTAGCCAACCCCGGCATCACCCCGCTCGACGCCGACGAATACGGCGTAGTTGACTCGCACTTCATCCTGGGCAACACCATTTGGGCTGGCAGCTCGCACAACGCCGGCACCACGCCGCTGGTGGGCCGCATTTTCAAGTCGACCGACCGTGGTCTGACCTGGACGGCTTATACTACGCCGCTGATGGGTGGGGTGTCAAACATTGCCTTCACTGACCCCATGAACGGCATTGCCAGCATCGGCGTGAACCTGGCTAAAACCACCGACGGTGGTGTAACCTGGACGAGCGTAACGCCGGCCAGCAACGCAACCGGTCGCTTCTACTGGTTCGACATCGACGCTGTGCCCGGTACGTCCAACTTCATCAGCGTAGGCGGTAACCTGGCCACCATGAACACGGCCAGCGACTTTGGTTCTTCCTGGAGCCGCGACGGCGTAACCTGGTACGATATCGACCGCAGCTCCACCGGCAACGTCAATATCTACTTCGCTGTTAGCGCCCTGAGCAACAACAACGCTTACATCGGTGGCCGTACCAATGCCACTACCGGTGCCGGTGGTGTTTACCGCTGGGGCGGTGCGGTGCTCACGCCCACCCGCGCGCTGGGCACGCGCAACGACGAGCTGCAGAAGTCGCTGTCGGTTTACCCCAACCCCAGCAGCAACGGCCTGTTCAAGCTGGCCGTGGGCGAGACCCTGAAAGCCGGCGCAACCGTGCGCGTAGTTGATGCCCTCGGTCGTGTGGTGCTGAACCAGACGCTGAATGCTACCAACATCGCCGTGCACTCGGTAAACCTGGACCTGAGCAAGGAAAAGGCTGGCGTGTACACGCTACAGGTGCGCACCGACGCCGGTGTAGCTCAGCAAAAGCTTGTAGTTGAATAAGCTCGGTTAGCTTAGTCTTTCTAATAAAAAAGCCCTTCCACCTGGAAGGGCTTTTTTATTAGCTATTTACAGGTTTGTAAAAAAAATTAACAAACTCTCTTACCTTCACGCGACAAACCCTTCAGTTTATTCTCAATTTCTTATGAACAAAAAGCTACTTCTTCTTTCCCTACTTGGATTGGCAGGCTCTGCTCAGGCTCAGTGGGTGGCAGTAAACCAGAACAACGTGCAGACGCCGCCTTCGTACCGGTTCGACCATATGTCGACCGTAAGCCCCAACGTGGCCTGGGCATTGGCTACCGAAAACGTGACGGGCGCTGTAACAAACACTTTCGTGAAAACGAACAGCGCGGCCGGTACGGATTTCGATTTTAATGCCATTACCGGCACTTCCGGCTACCAGGCTGCCAATATTCAGGCCCTGAGCGACCAGACGGCTTTGGTGGCTCAATTCGGTGCCAGCGGCGGCGGCGAAATCCTGCGTACCGTTGACGGCGGCAACTCATGGCGTAAAGTGACCACGGCTTCGCAGTTTGCTGCACCCACTGGCTTCAATAACTGGGTGTGTATGTTCGATGCCAACAACGGCGTCTCCTTCGGTGACCCCAACGGCGGCAACTTTGAAATCCTGACTACTTCGAACGGTGGCACCAGCTGGACGCGCGTTCCGAATGCTAACATTCCGCAGCCAAACGCGGCCGACGAGGCCGGGCTGGTGCGCTCTTACTTTGCCTTGCCGGGCACTCCTGGCGTGAACAACGGCATGCCCATCATCTGGGCCGGTACGGGCACTTTTGGCAGCACACCCGGCCCGGTGCGCATCATGCGTTCCCTGGATATGGGGCAGACCTGGACGGCGGCGAACACGCCACTTACCGGGACTATTCAACGCATCGCCTTCAAAGATGCCTTGAACGGCATTGCCAAAAACGTGGTGGTAACGAACGGGGCCGCAACGGCCGTCAACGTTATCCGCACCACCGACGGTGGCCTGACCTGGAACCTGGTGACGCCGGTAGGCAACTTCTTCCGCAACGACATTGATGCGGCCAATGGCTACTTCTATAGCGTGGGCCCCCGTTTGCTCACGGGCAACACCATCAACGACTTCGGCTCTTCGCGGAGCGTTGACGGCATCAACTGGACAACCATCGACACGGGTGCCATCTACGTGTGCCTGGACTTGCTGGGCAATGGCGCCGGCTATCTGGGCGGCGTTACCAACAGCACCACGGGTGCTGGCGGTTTGTTCAGGGGCATCATTTCGGGCACCCGCGACGCCGTGCTGCAGGCCTCGCTGTCGGCTTACCCCAACCCCAGCCACAACGGCGTATTTCAGCTCGAGCTGGGCGCCAGCCTCAAAGCCGGTGCGCAGCTGACCATCACCGATGCGCTGGGCCGTCAGGTTCTCAATCAGGTGCTGAACGCAACGGCTGTTGGTTCCCACTCGATGAACCTGGACCTGAGCAAGGAGCAAGCTGGCGTGTACACGCTCCAGATTCGCACCGAAGCCGGCGTAGCCCAGAAGAAGCTGGTTATTGAATAGCTCGCGTTTTAATTCTGCAAAAAGGCCCTTCCTGACAGGAAGGGCCTTTTTTGTTAGTTATTAAAATTAACTTATACATTGTGTGCGTATTAACGACCAGTAATATGTTCAAAGCTATACTCACTGCAGTGCTGCTGGGCAGCGCTGCTCGCACACAGGCCCAATGGGTGGCGCTCAGTGCCAACAACAGCCCAATTGCGCCTAATCACGCGGTCAAGTGCATTCAGGCGGTAACGCCGGCTTTGGCCTGGGGACTGGCAACCCCGCTTGGGGGTGGCAACAAGGCCAATGCCTTTTGCCGTACCAACGACCCCAGTGGCACCAATCTGCTGTTCAATAGCCTTGGCTCGGCGCCGGGCTACAGTGCCTTCGGAATCTATGCCCTGGATGCTTCCACCGCTTATGTAGCGCAAAACAACAGCGACTTTGGTCTGGGCGAGATTATCCGTACAACCAACGGGGGCAACTCGTGGCAGAAAGTTACCACCGCCGCTCAGTTTGCGGGTGGCTTTTGCAACTGGGTGTACATGTTTGACGCAAACGAAGGCGTTGCCTTTGGTGACCCCAACGGCGGCAGCTTCGAAGTGCTGCGCACCAGCAATGGGGGCAATACCTGGACCAGGCTGCCCGCGGCCAATTTGCCGGCGCCGCTGAATGCGTACGAGTATGGGGTTAGCACCTTCTTCGGACTGGGCAACACCGTCTGGGCCGGCACTGCCCGCACCACGGGCAATGGAAACCAGCCCGTGCGCATCTTTAAGTCAACGGACCGGGGCCACACCTGGACGGCGGCATTTACCCCGCTGCCCGGAGCCGTGCACGGTATTGCTTTTAAAGACTCGCTGAACGGCTTAGCCAGCAGTATTATGCCTACGGGGGCCACCGTTGGTAGCAACTTCCTGGCTCGTACCACCGACGGAGGCCTGACGTGGCAAGCAATAACCCCGCTGAACTCGCCAACCGGATGCTTCTACCTGCACGGCCTCGATGCGGTACCCGGGGGCAATGGTTACCTAAGTATTGGCCCCCGGTTAATAACGATGAATACCATCACCGACTTCGGCTTTTCATTCAGCAGCGACGGCATCACCTGGCGTGATATTCAGCGGGGACTGACTACGGCTAACGTTTTTATGGGACCGGAAATTGATGCCATCAGCCCTACGGTGGTGTACGGAGCCGGTCGGTATAGCACCACTACCAACGAGGGTGTATTCAAGTGGGGCTCGGGCTTTGCACTTAGTAACCAGCTTGCTGCCAAGGAGCCGCAATTGCAGGTGTACCCCAACCCCAGCACGGACGGCTTGTTTCGGCTCGGGGGCTGGGTTTGGGCCGGCCACGACGCAGCCCTCACGGTGACGGATGCCCTGGGCCGGCAGGTGGCTGCCCTCCTGCTGCGGGGTACTTCCGCTCCTGACGCAACGGCCAGCCTGGACCTGCGCAAGCTGCCAGCAGGCGTGTATCTGCTGCGGGTAAGCACAGTGACGGGCTCTGCTACTCAAAAGCTGGTAATTCAGTAGCCTTGCCCCGTAGAATCCGGCCTGCCGTAAGGTTCGGGACTATGAGTGGAGAAGTGAATTTAGCTAACGGCCCCTCCATTTTAGAGGGGCTTTTTCGGGCTTGGGCACCCGGGGTGATACAATTAAAAAAAGCACTCGATAGAGGCGGATAAAAAACGTGTTTTTATTGGGAAAAAACCGCTAAAAAATAGCCTAAATGGGATTAAATTGGTACTTTTGATTGTTCAGTAACAGGCGAGCCAAACGGCCGCATAATACTTGATTTAACCCCGCCCTCATGAGCGAAACACAAGAGAAAAAGGCCCCCGCTGAGTATTCCGCTGATAGCATTCAGGTGCTGGAAGGCCTGGAGGCCGTACGCAAGCGTCCCAGCATGTACATCGGCGATACTGGCGTAAAAGGACTGCACCATTTGGTGTGGGAAGTAGTCGACAACTCCATCGACGAAGCCCTGGCCGGGCACTGCGACCTGATTAACGTCACCATCAACGAAAACAACTCCATTACCGTCCGCGACAATGGCCGCGGCATTCCCGTTGACTGGCACGCCAAGGAGCAAAAGTCGGCCCTGGAAGTAGTGCTGACGGTGCTGCACGCCGGCGGTAAGTTCGACAAAGGCTCGTACAAAGTGTCGGGCGGTCTGCACGGTGTGGGCGTGAGCTGCGTGAACGCGCTTAGCACCGACCTGAAGGTGACCGTGCGCCGCAATGGCCACATCTACCAGCAGGAGTACCAGATTGGCTTCCCGCAGTACGACGTGAAGGAAATTGGCGACACCGACGAGCACGGCACCGAGGTGCAGTTCCTGCCCGACCCGACCATCTTCTCCGAAACCGAGTACCGCTACGATACCATTGCCGGCCGCCTGCGCGACCTGTCGTATCTGAACAAAGGCATACGTATCACCCTCACCGACCGCCGCGAGCCCGTGGAAGGCGGTGGGTTCCGCTACGAGGAGTTTTACTCCGAAGGCGGCCTGCGCGACTTTGTGCAGTACCTCGACGGCAAGGAGCGGCCTTCGCTGCTCTCCGAGCCCATCTACGTAGAGAGCGAGAAGGGTGGCACGCCCGTGGAAGTGGCCCTGCAGTACAATACCTCGTACCAGGAAAACGTCTACTCCTACGTCAACAACATCAACACCATCGAAGGCGGCACGCACGTAGCGGGCTTCCGCTCGGCCGTGACGCGGGTGCTCAAGTCCTACGGCGACAAGAACAAGCTATTCGAGAAGGCCAAGGTGGAAATCACTGGCGACGACTTCCGCGAAGGCCTCACGGCCGTTATTTCGGTGAAAGTAGCCGAGCCGCAGTTTGAGGGCCAAACCAAGACCAAGCTGGGCAACTCCGAAGTGAGCGGCGCGGTGAACTCCGTGGTGGGCGAAATCCTGACCGAGTACCTGGAGGAAAACCCCAACCAGGCCAACAAAATCATGGAGAAGGTGATTCTGGCCGCCAAGGCCCGCATCGCCGCCCGCAAGGCCAAGGACATGGTGCAGCGCAAGAACGTGCTGGGCTCTACCTCGCTGCCGGGCAAGCTGGCCGACTGCTCCGACTCGGACCCCGAAATCTGCGAGCTGTACCTCGTCGAAGGGGATTCGGCCGGTGGCACGGCCAAGCAGGGCCGCAACCGCGCCTTCCAGGCCATTCTGCCGCTGCGCGGCAAAATCCTGAACGTGGAGAAAGCCCAGGAGCACAAAATCCTCGAAAACGAGGAAATTAAGAACATGATTACGGCGCTGGGCGTCACCTTCAACGAGCGGAAGTCGCTGGCTTTCGGCACCGACGACGAAGGCAACGAAACCGGCCCGCTGAACTTCGACAAGCTGCGCTACCACAAAATCATCATCATGACCGATGCTGATATCGACGGTTCGCACATCCGTACTCTCATTCTGACCTTCTTCTTCCGTTACATGCGCGAGCTGGTGGACCGGGGCTACATCTACATCGCCCTGCCGCCGCTCTACCTCGTGAAGCGCGGCAAGGAAGAGCGCTACTGCTGGACCGAAGAAGAGCGCGCCCAGGCCCAAGAAGAGCTTGGTCGCGGTAAGCCCGAAACCGTGGGTGTGCAGCGTTACAAAGGCCTCGGTGAAATGAACGCCGAGCAGCTTTGGACCACCACCATGCAGCCCATGACCCGCACCCTGAAGCAGGTGACGGTGGAGTCGGCCGCCGAAGCCGACCACCTCTTCTCGATGCTGATGGGCGACGAAGTAGCTCCGCGCCGTGACTTCATCGAGCGCAACGCCAAATACGCGAAGCTGGACGTTTAATTTTAGCATCGCCTTGGCAGCAAATAGCTAGGTGACTGTATTAAAAAAACGCCGCCCAAACGGGCGGCGTTTTTTTTAGATAATCATCATCGTCCTGAAAATCGTATGCGCTCCATTGGGCTGGTAAAGATGTTGCACCAAATGGCCAAAGGGGAAGCACTGGGCTTATCGAAAGCAGAGATGGGCAGTGCAAATTTCGGAAAGCGGTGTTGAGCTAATATTTTTTATTAAGAAAGCCGCCTGTCCGACGGTCTGTACGTCGTTATTTTGCCCGCCAACTGGACAGAGGCAAGCGAATCCGCGTAATCAGTCTAATCAGCAAAATCAGCGATTTTATGAAGTTGTTCAAGTCCGCCGACCTAATCCGCAAAAGCAAGTATATCAGCCGCGACCTAAGCTGGCTGCGCTTCAACTACCGCGTGCTCGACCAGGCGCAGGACCCCAACCGCAGCCTGTTCGATAAGCTGAAGTTTCTGGCTATTACCAGCTCCAACCTCGACGAATTTTTCATGATTCGCGTGGGCTCGCTCTACAACTACATCGACTACGGCAAGGAGCGGGTAGATTATTCAGGACTGCGGGAGCTGCCGTTTCGGCGCAAGCTGCTGGATTTTGCCCACCGTTTTGTGAATGACCAGTCGTTGACTTACCTCAACGAGCTGAAGCCGCAGTTTGAGAAGAACGGCTTCAACATCCTGCGCATTGCCGACCTGACCGAGCTGGAGCTGAAAAAGGTAGATGGCTATTTCAAGAACACCATCTTCCCGCTGCTCACGCCCATGGTGTACGACTCGTACCACGGGTTTCCGCTGATGATGAACCAAATGCTCATCTTCGGGGTGGTGACGCGCATTGGCAATAGCCTGGGCCTCGATGGGGAGCCCGACAAAGGGCAGGAGCGTCTCACCTTCGTGCAGCTACCGCAGAACCTGACCCGGTTTTTCGAGCTCAACCGCAAGGATAAGGTCATTTTCGTGCCGATTGAGGAGATTGTGCGCGAGTACCTGCCGCGCCTGTTCCGCAACGTAGAGATTTTGGCGGCTAACCTGTTCCGCATTACCCGCAACGGGGACTTCACGCTGGAAGAATCGGACGACATCGACTCCGACTTTATCAAGGAAATTCAGGTGGGCCTGAAAACGCGCAAGCGCGGCCGCGTGGTGCGGGTGGAAGTCGAGCCCAACGCTTCGCCGGTAATGATGGAAGTGCTGCGCGAGCGGTGGAACATCGACAACGGCAACATCTTCGTTATCAACTCACTGATTGACCTGAAAGGGCTGTGGCAGATTGTGCGTCATCCCAACTTCCGGGGCAAGGGCGCCAAGTCGCCGGCGCCGGTGCAGCCGCTGAGCCTGCCCGAAGGCGCCGAGGAAAACCTGTTTGAGTACCTCAAGCACCACGATGTGCTGCTGCACCACCCGTACAACAGCATTGAGCCGGTGGTGCGCCTGCTGGAAAAAGCCGCCGAAGACCCGCATGTGCTGGGCATCAAGCAAACCATCTACCGCTTGGCTGATGACTCCCGCGTGTCGGCGGCGCTGCTAAAGGCGGCCGAAAACGGCAAGCACGTATCGGTGCTGTTTGAAGTGAAGGCCCGCTTCGATGAGGAGAAGAACATCCGCGAAGGAGCCAAGCTGGAAAAGGCCGGCTGCTTCGTCATCTACGGGGTGAGCAAGTACAAGACGCACACCAAGCTGCTGATGATTATCCGCAAGGAAGGGGAGAAGGTAACGCGCTACGTCCACATCGGCTCGGGCAACTACAACGAGCAGACCTCACGCCTTTACACCGACATCAGTCTGCTGACGACGAACGACACGTACGGGCACGACGTGTCGGAGTTCTTCAACGTGATAACCGGCCACTCGCAGCCCGACGACTACGAGTACCTCATCACAGCGCCCAAGGACATGCGGCAGCAGCTCATCCACCTCATTCGGGAGGAGGTGAAGCACGCTAAAAAAGGCCTGCCGAGCGGTATCGTGATGAAGATGAACTCCCTGGAGGACAAGGAGCTAATTGACGAGTTCTACAAGGCCGCCAAGGCGGGTGTGCCGATTCGCTTTATTGTGCGCGGCATCTGCTGCCTGCGGCCGGGCCGCCCGGGGCTCAGCGACAACATTGAGGTGCGCAGCATCGTGGGCGAGTATCTGGAGCACGCCCGCCTGTTTTACTTCCACAACGGGGGCGACGCCAAGGTGTACGCCGGCTCGGCCGACGTGATGGTGCGCTCCTTTGACCGGCGCATCGAAGCCCTGTTTCTGATAGTAAACCCGCAGTTGAAGCGCGAGGCTATCAATGTGCTGATGCTGAACATGCTGGACAACCAGAACAGCTATCAGATGCGGGAAGATGGGGCCTATATACGACAGCGGCCCGCCGAAGGCGAGCCGGTCGTAAACGTGCATAAGGACTTCTACAAGCGGGACGAAGCCCAGCTGGCGCTGGCCACGCCCGAGGGGCTGATGGCGCTACTTGACCAGCAGACGGCGCGCCGCCAGGAGCTGGCCGCGGCCCTCGGCACCCTCAACGAGCAGACAGGCATA